>Ga0056128_1002825_pt1 | contig 20890 bp, 14 predicted proteins | sample WorMetLIZISLAND2_FD_71113 | JGI IMG/M metagenome (GOLD analysis project Ga0056128, IMG submission 71113) | Marine gutless worms symbiont microbial communities from Max Planck institute for Marine Microbiology, Germany - Olavius geniculatus... ... | reverse complement strand
ATAAAAATTAACTGTTTCAAACCTTATTATTGTTTGGTTGACGTTTCGGCAACCGCTGTTGCCTTTTTCGAAAATGAGTCGACTCTTCTCCGGGTAGTGTCACGTGAGTTCCGGAGAAGAGTCGACTCATTTTCGAAAAAGGCAACAGCGGTTGCCGAAACGTCAACCAAAAAATAATAAGGTTTGAAACGGTTAATTTTTTATATTATGTCTAGTGTTCAACCGAATAATGTATTTAAGAATGACGCGGATCCTGTTTTGTGACGAGTGTATTTTTTCCTAGTAATTTTTTTTTAAAACAGATACACTGTGTCTCAAAAAAACATCCCCAACATTTTTGACTGTAACTTGAAAACCAATTGTCAGATTTTGATAATTTTTTGTACGAATATTTCTGACACAATTTGCCATCAAAGGATTATTTAGTTTCCTGCCTCATCCAATGTATGCTTCTGCACTACCTAGGGAAAGCAGATCAAGCAAAATATGTGTTGAAATAAACAGATAACCTGAAAAAACATCCCCAACATTATTGATCGTAACTTAAAGACAAATTAGCAGATTTTAATAATTTTTGCAGAAATATTTCTGACACAACTTGCTATTAAACAAGTGTTTTAGTTTTTTTCACCTCACCCAACGTTTGCTTTTTCACTATCTGACCAAGCATTATACGTGTTCAAATGAATGAAAAAACGTCGATAAATTCCATCTATTCTAATCTGTGGGCCCCAACAGCCGGTTTATTACAAGGTTTGACTGTCATGCAGCAGTGTGTCTACCATATGAAGTTTAGGAATGTTTGTGAAGTCAATAAGTGACTGGTACAGTCTGGATTGGTCTGGAGCAGAACTTTATCGATACTGCTGTCAATGAATGGAGAAAGCGTCTCCTTGCTTGCGTTCGCATAGTGGGCCACCACCTCAAGCAGTTTTACAACAGGCAGTTAAAAAATGGACAGCAGGATGAATTGTCAGCCAAAGTGTCAGAAATGTGAACAAAATGTGTTTTTGCACGTTATGTTAACTAAGCAATCATATTGCATTAGATAAAAAAGTAATATTTTGCTGGTTGTGTTTTCCCCAGGTAGTGCAGTCACAAACGTTGGGTGAGGTGGGAAACTGAACAGCCATTTGATGGCAAGTTGTGTCAGGAATATTCATGCTAGAAATTATCAAAATCTAGTAATTGGTTTTTAAGTTACAGTCAAAAATGTCTGGGATGTCTTTTGAGACACAATGTAGAAGTGGTGTGTGTTGAGACGGAAGCACTACCGGTAAATTGTAATCTGCTATAAGCCTAGGTGCGTTAATGGCTTTTCAGGCCTATTCAGCGCAGACGCGGACGGACCAATATTTCTTTCTTGTTGCGGATGCAGACTGACAGCGGATCCCTGGTCAAAATCTGTGGACTGACGTGGACTCAAAAATTTTAGGATCCGCACATCTCTGGTTAGCATGTTGGACCAGTGATCACGGGGTCAGGAGTTCGACACTCGGCCAGTCCACTATCAGGTAGCAAGCAACCCTCGCAAGTTCACACACCACAACTGTTGGTGCGATGCCCCATATTGGGGGCCGTCGACTAAGTAATCAAATAAAAAAATCAAACAGATGGATGCAAAACCCATGTTGCAGATGTTTACGCAATAAACTAACGTGCCACAGTTGTGCACAATACTGTTGTACTATGCTCTGGCTATTCATTTTTGAGTGTGCGTTAATTTTTTTGCATTGTATTGTAGTTGCTGTGTAGTTGAAATAAATCAAGAGTTTGAACTTGAGCACCTTCAGAATAGAGTCTGTGATATTTTGACCTGTGTCTGTTGTTTGTGGCTTTTAGGTTGTGGCAACAGCAGTTTGGCTGTGGACTTGTACAACGACGGATATGAAAACATTGTTAATATGGACTATTCACCAGTAGTTATATCAAATATGCAGAAAAGGCACAAAGCTGTTTGTAATATTGAATGGGTTGTAATGGATGCAATGGACATGTCTGCATTTCCGCCTTCATCATTTGATGTAGTTCTGGAGAAGGGAACGCTCGATGCTCTACTTGTTGCAGAGAAAGATCCATGGAAACTTTCTTCTGAAGCAGAAGCTATGGTTGACATAATTTTAAGACAGGTGATTAAATTAATTAGCTGCTAACAGCTGATAGATAATTAGTGATAATTGAAAATTTATAAACTGCAGACATTATTGTGCAGCTTTTATACGTTCCAGTAAATTTTTGCCAGCAATGCTGTAATTTGCACCTCATTGTATTTATCTGCAGTCATTTCAAAGTGTGAAAAATAAAATCACTCAACACTTGAATTTTACTGGTAAGACTTATCCTGCTGTACTTAAAATACTGAGAATATAAGACTAAGTTTCACATGGGACAGAAGCATTGCATACAGACAGCAAAACTGTTTCATGCATCCTCCTCTAAGGGTTGTGAAAAGTCTGTCGAAATCAATCCATTGTTAGTGTAAGTTTCATCACATTTTCTGGAGTAACTGCTCATTGCAGACCATATTGCTAAGAAGTTCTACATGGTTATCATGTTTATTTTTGTAGTGTCTCATCTAATTGTGTTGCATCATTTCCAGCCGATGGCGTTTGCATTTCAAAAGAAGTTTTTAATCTTACATAACATGGCTAGGAAAGTATTTAATAATCATGTCCTTGGTTTGGGCAACCTATCACTGATACCATGTTGCATACTGACAGATTTCCCGGTTACTCAAGCCAGATGGCGGTCGATTTGTCTCAATCACGTTTGCTCAGCCACATTTTCGAGTGCCACTGTACGCCGCCGAACCTGCTTCATATGACTGGAATGTTACGACCAACACATTTGGAGATGGTTTTCACTATTTCTACTACACAATGACGCGAGGACTTGAGCCGTCAGATGACGTTATTGCATTGCGCAAAAAGTACGAGCGACGGAAAACAGTGTGTCATGAAATGACGCCAGTCAGTGACTCTGAAGACGAGAATTTTCTGCTTGGGGCTGTCGATGTTGATGTCAGCTGACAATCACTCACTATACTCATTACACAGGGTGGGCTGAAAATTGACATCCTTTTGCTGTTTTTTCGCTTGCTAGATGCATTATATTTGCAGTTTTTATTCAATCATGTACCGTTTTCATTAACTGATTTCGTTCTTCATCTGCCGATATATGCAAATTGTTTTTATGCAAAGAAATTGTAATTTCATCGTCCTTGGCACTTAGATTTAAATAATGTACAGTGTTTGATTCACAAATTTTGTGCATGCGGGGAAACGGTACTGGAGTTCTGAAAGAACCGTGAAAATGCTTTTGAATATGTGAGCACACTTAAACAGCTAGTGTTAAAATTGTTCAAACAGAATAAATATGTAATGTTTTGCAGTTTAGCAAATTTTGTTCAGTTGTGTATCATTTTCATTAACTGCCGTCATCGTTCGCATTATCGTTGGCATTACAATGACGTAGTTTAAAAGGGTATCACATTTTTGGCCCACTGCTATATATCACCAGCCCATAGAAATGCCGGTGCCAGTTGTTAATTATTTATTACATGGCCATCCTACAGGGCAAGCTCTCTCCAGACACTATGTATCTCCCTGAAGATTCCCTGACGATTTGCGGCACTCCTGACTACTCTGAAAGTACTATAAATAAATGCTATAAATTAAAATATAACATAAATACAAATATTAAAAACTAAACAACAAGCAGCATTTGGTAATAAAAAGCATTTAAACAATAATTGAGTTAGAGTGAGTTACACAAAAAAGCCTGTTGATGCAATTTTTAGCAGTTTTCTTTGATGCAGTTTTTCCCTGACATTTCCTTCATTTGGACTGATTATATATTGCTAGATGGATGGCCGCATATTATGCTGGCACTGAGCTGAAACTTTCACTTTTTGTACAAAAATTGCTGTTACATGACACTAGGTAATTGTAGGTATATGTGATATATTTCCGCTAGTAACAAGAGACAAAAAATAAAATATTCCACGCTGATTAGTTTCCATTAAAACAAAAGCACAAGACACCACCAGAACCAACAATTGAGAGACTGCTTAACATTCACTATTCTTCATTAAACACGAAGTATTTTTACAGTATAACTGAAAAAAAACTTATGGGATAATTTATCATCTACATCACTATTGTCTAAACTAAACCCCACATGATAATGTATAACTTACAGCACCAAGGACAATCTCACACCTCAAAACAAAAAAAAACAGATAAATGACAACAGTATCGTATATGTTTTTTAATTCAACCACTATTTTGAACAGCGTTAATGAGCTACGAGGTTCGCTATTAATCAGCAAAACTTGGCTTTCCTTACACTGGTTCAACACCCACATGTATAGTTGCAAGCAAAGGCAAGCAAAAGTTAGAATCTGTTATGCTGTTGTTTTGGAATATTGGTGGCAAAATGACTTCAATCAAGCAAGCAATCAGAGTTGCTTTAACAGCAAAGCTGCTTCAAGTTAACAGAAAAATAAGCAGGTTCAGTCAGACTTACTGACAAGCCAGGTTTTGAGCAACAATATGCAATGTAAAAAAATAAAATGGTACTTGTTTGTGGGAAAGAAAAAAATATGAAAAATCAGAACACAATGACTTACAGTCACCTCTGCAAAAAGGAAGCTGACACATGGGACAGAAGCATTGTATACACACAGCAAAGCTGTTTCATGCACCATCCTCTAAGGGTTGTGTAAAGTCTATTGAAATCAATCAATCAGCATGGCGTTAATGCACACCAAAGCAAACTGTGCCCTCCATCCTCCGCACCAAAACGCATCCTTGTAACATTACCATCACTAATGCAGTTATTCAATTATTATTACAATTAACTGGTTAAAGTGCCACTGCTAAGTTTCTTCAGCAGATCACTCACATCAGAATGTTTTAAATAATAAAAACAATAATAATAGCGCTACAACTCCGTTGCCTTCAAAGGAACCTTTACAGTTCCTACAGAATGGGACTAGCGCCACTCCAGCAACTTGGTTTTTGTTTTTAACCCCTGGGAACCTTCACTACCGGGGGTATAAAAAATTCATAGTAATAATAATAATAATAAAATTCACAGAGTGAATTTCCACAGTGTATCACAAAGTGATACATTAGTTTTGTTTCCCAAATACAGAAAAGACTAGTGACCATTGTATGAGCAATTTTTCACCGAGTTTTTAAACAGACCTGTACTCATAGCACTAGGTTGCATCACTGCGAGTCACATGTGAATTTGACTGACAATGCAAACTTTGAACAGAAGTTCCAACGCAAGTCTCCCTGTCTATTGAACATATTACTTTGGGGCCACATGAGTGTCCTTAAAATAACATCTCATTCCACCGAATGGCTCTAGCAGGGAGCATGAGTGTGACAGAGAAAGAGACAGACCGACAGACCACACTATCGTAACATCTGTTGCAATAGCTGCCACACTTAATAAACACAGCTCATTAACTTCCAGTCAACATGTATCTGTGTAACCAGTAGTTTTTCAACAACTGCACACTGTTCTACGCAACAGTATCATAAGCCCATCTGATTACACAGCAATTTGCGCAAATCTCGTGTAACATATCTATCTACAATTACAAGTCAACAAATAATTCACATTTCTTGGTTACCAGAAGCTTCAGTGCAGCACTGAGGCAGAACAACAGGTATCAGGAAACCAAATTACGGTCCGAGATGATGTGATACCACAGTGCACGGACGTCGAGAGCCACAGCAGGGCCCCAGGAAAACATTCTCACAGGGCCCTTAATGAGGTTGTCTGGGGAAAAATTACGAATTTTGCTTTTTTAAAATGGCGCACTATGGTGTAGTTTATATTTTTGAGCGACAACAGGGCCATCAAACTTCGCAGGGCCCGGGGAAAAATTCCCCCTTCCCTCCTCTCTCGACGGGCCTGCCACAGTGCCAGCGGGTGTGGTCACAAATGATGACCAGCCTACATTATGCAAATATCAGTCAGTAAGCAAAGTGTGAATCTACATAGTGCATACTCGAAAAAAAATCTCTCAGCGAAGTCTGTTCAGCATAAACGCTATGTAGTGTTCCACAAAGACAGCTGTTGGCACCAGGTGCTGACATGCTATACAACTGTATGCCCAGTTCAATCGTGCCAGGCACTAACAGTCAATTAGGTTTATTAGTGGTTAGACCTAGTTGGCTGTCAGTGTTTGAGGTGCTTGCCTATCTCTGAATCTGCCACACATGCCTGGTAACCTAGACCGTTTGAAACAAAGGCTGGTACCGACTACTGCTGCCCTGGGAATGTTTGCACAGTTTTCGATCTCTTTCTTTTCCATGCCTTTTTGTTTTCGAGTTAGGAACCCATACAGGACAGATGGGTGTACAACATATGGTACATAATGCAGCCTGTGGGACAGCTACAGAACCAGAATTTGGTGTTAAATTTACATCTACCACCAAATTTTACTTTCATACACTAGTACTTAGAAAAACCAAAAACTTGTAAGCAATACCACTGATAGTAGTTTTTCAAACAGCATTATGAACTATTTAAGTGTTTAATCATTATAAATTACTAGAGGGCCTACAGTTAATCTCTGGATTATCACTGTTTGTAGTTGCAGAGGTTAACAGCTTGTCAAAGTGTCTTCTCTGATTGTCCTCAATTATTCTCTGAAGCCTTGAAGCCCAGAATAAATGCTTTACAGAGATAATAGCCATAATAATAGCTCTTCTACCAGTCAGTTACTTGCAATTCCACGGCATAATTTATCCTCCCGTTCCTTTCGTGTCTCTGCTCCGAGAATTTGGAACTCCTTAACTCCTCAAATTCGTCAATGTCAGACCTTGGCTACATTCAGATGTCACATAAAGACCCACTACTTTCAGTCAGCCTTTTCTGCCACCTAGCGTCCATCATCCTATGTGCCCTGATTCTTTCTGAGACTTTGGCGCTTTATTTACTTACTTACTTACTTACTTAATACCAGTTACTGGCAATGATGTGTAACTAAGCACTGCAAAATGAGCTGGAATGCAGTAAGCAAGTGCAACATATACAATATCAGTTTGCATCACAAATTACATCAACGCCCGGTAGACATCAACAATGTCTTGAAGCGCTCAAATGAAATGCAACACAGACAACACTTTTCACAAAATCATCAGTCTGTGTATTCACGTAGCAGAGATGTGAAGACAGGGGACTGCTGTGTCTCGGGACAAGATAAACAACAAACTAGTGCAACCGCCACCGAGTCCGTAGATGAATTATATCACATTGGTAGGAGCCGCTCATCGTATTCGTCATTGTCGTTTGGACACTCGATCTGGTGGTCACCAATGCCGTGGTAATTCATCGAAGAGTCGTAAGGCTTCGAACCACATCGACAGACCAGGTCACAGCCATCCTACACCAGTCCGGCAATCAACTGGTCAACTGATCAATAAAAACGTTCATAAAATGCAACATGTTTCTAGTAAATCAAAAACAAAACACCTCAATCAGTTAACATTTGATGTAGCTCCAGTATCCATTATACAAAAAAACACAACCGTCAGCTTCCTATGCTCGCCGGAGGCCGGCCAATTATTCTCGATTTAGTCTATGCGATGCTAGGTGGCACAAAAATTACAACAAGTAAAATTGTCAGAGATGGACATGTAACAGGCTGAATGCTTTTCTTCTCTGTCATTTCTAACAGAATGAAGGACCACAAGAAAATCATCTGTCTAAGCAATAAATATTTTCATTATGAATCGAAACAACAGAAAAATAATGATAAAAAGACATAACTGCCAGACACACACACAACATCATCAACATTTAATACCATCCACTAACAACTATCTCCATCCTTCTGGCTATCACTATCGAATCTACAAATACACGTAGTCGTTTTCATCTTGGAGATGACAACCATGTCCAACCAACAGCCAAAGCAGTAAAGGCTAAACCTGCAAACTGTAAAATATGCTTTATACATGTTAAAGTTAGTACTAATTAAATTCTTTCAATCGTTAACTATTTGCAATTTAATGATTAACTAATCACTAATTTCAATTAAAAACCGAACCCTGATTTTTGTCCAAAACACTGTGCTTTCACTTAAGACATTATCAGTTACTCAGCTAGCAGCTATCTCAAATGCAGTACCTGTAAGACACAATCGTTCACTAATTCCCACTGCTTCAATACATTTACATGCAACACTAAAGAGTACACATGGTATAAACAAGATGTGCAGTAAACCGACCGCCTGCAGAGCACCAAAGTCTCGCCAGAAGCTGTAGTTTGGTATCTGGTTGAGACTTTTTGCCTTCCGTACGAGCCGCATGTACAACACTCCGCCAATCAGGTAAACGGCAACAAAACAGAATATGCTGCACATAAAACAGCAAACACATTCACTATCTCTTATACCATGCTGACAGGCAGTTGTTTATTATCCCACTACCAACAATCAGAATAGATCTAGCGCTCTGTAAAAGTGTGTGACAAAGATGGTCAAAAATGATACTTCTCTGCTACAAAATCTTTGAACAAAGATTATGGCACACACTGTATGGTACAAAATGGGTCCACTATTTAAATTATAACTACCTTTGATTTTAATTAAAATTGCTAGATGTTTGAAATTATTCCAGGTTATGCCGGGTCACCCAAAAGTGCACTTTTAGACCAGAGATCTCAAACCTCTGGTAAGATTAGTGCTGCCACCTGGCAAATGTAACAAAGTCACAGTTTATACTGTATCCTTAAATGGTAATTTAGAATCTTGTATGATCCAAAATCAACAAAACTCTTGATCACCATCAAAATCTGGTCAATTCGTTCTTGGCTCACATCCAACCTCTCCAAAGAATTTCATCAAAATCTGTTACGAGTTTTTTGAGTTAAAACGGATAGACCAAAAACGTAACTTTCTCATTGAAGATAACAACAAACTGAGCAGATGACCACCAGGTGCATGCTGAACGGTGTACATATGTATACATGTAAGTCAGTGATTTTCAACCGGGGTTCCGCGGAACTGAAGGGTTACGCGAGCGTCTGCCAGGAGTTCTGCAGCTGGCCAGTAAAAATAACTTAGCATGCGAAATCATGCCAGACAATTTTGTTTGAAACTGCAAGTCTACATGTCTTTTTTTGCATAGACTTACTGTGTTGAATCACTTTTGTTGTTAGTAAAATTTTGGCATATTTGCATTTTAGGCCTATATTATAACATAAGCTTCCTATGCATGACATTATTCAACTGCAAGGCATTATCGAAAATAAAAAAGAAGAACGTATTGATTATGGTTATGGTTACAAAATCGTTTAGCCATTTACTTAGTTAATTCAATTATTTAAAAACTCAGCTAGGGAAAATTAAAAAGACACATAGGCCTGTCTTTTCCGAGGGTGTCCATGTGATAAATTTTCTGGGTTGGTGGCGGGGCTAAGCAGCTGTCGACGACTGCCTCACCCGTCGTGTTTGGTTAAATACAATAACATACTGCTGCCTACTAATGCGGTCAAATTTTATGTTGGTCATCTTTGTCTGTTTTGTCGTCTTCATGACGGTTCTGCCCTCAATGCCCTGCTAGGGAAATGAGTCCGTAAACCCCCTGTGGCTTCATCATCGCATACGTCGCTGGACTCACGGATCAATGCATGGGGTTCCGTGAGTGACCTTCACGCTTGTGTAGGGTTCCGTGGCATCAAAAAGGTTGAAAAACACCGATGTGAGTACATGTGAGAGGCATTCAAAAAGTTTGTAGACCAACATAATGATGAAAAGAAGATATGCATCATATTTTGTTACTTTTCAACCTAGTTTTCTCCAACTGAAATGTACTTGGTCTAGTTTCTCTCAAACACTCGGATTCCATTCTAGAATAATTTCTGATCTTCCAGCCAGCAATTTGCCCTGTAGAATACATGCCTGTCAGCAGCAAATTTCCATTCTTCCATGAATTCCAATTATAGCCCAATAAAAGCTCTGCAATATTGCAGTAGTAGATGGTTCTAACCAATAACACAATGTCAATGCCAATTATAACTCCATGTATGTTAAGTTACAAAATTGTTGAATGCCAATTGTAATCTGCATGGCAAGTTGCTGGCTGGAAAACCAAGATGAAAATTTTTCCTACAGTGAAATCCAAGCTTTGAAGAAATGCATTTTAGTCGTGTTGGAAAGTGGCCAAATATGATCTGAATACCTTGTGGCTAAGCGTGTCAGTCTACGTACTCTTTGAATGACCCTTGTATACAGTGAATACGTACATGATGCAGACCACTGAGCCAGTACTCAGACCGGAGGGCAGCGGAGTACAAGCTGCTTGATGATCCATCTCAAACAAATAATAACAATCACCTGTCTTGTTGTTGTTCTCCTCCACCCACCGAAACTTACCCTACAAACACAGCAGTACAATGCAAACAATAACAACATATGTAGGCATCTCAAGACACTTGAATATAGTTTTTGACCCTGAGTACTCGGTTCCTAAGAAAAGAAAAAACAATGAAAATACTACAAAATCACCCTATTAGTATTATTATTATTATTACTAGTAATAAGTACCATCACAGCTGTTTTAGCAAATGTCTCTGTGGCCACGTAGAGAAGTCAGTGCAGTGAGCAAAAGCCAATAAATGATGGAAAAAGTGCCATTTGGTAGGGACACTAGCTTTGCCATAACTAACAGTGCATTAGACAATGGCCTGAGAGTACACCCACACAAATGAACAACATTGTACCCTACAACATTACTGTTAATTTAAAGGCAAACAAGACATACCTCGGTTTCTCCCGACTTGCACGAGATCATGATGATTGTCCGCTTTCCTTCAGAACTGCAGTGAGTGTGGAAGTTTTCTCCACCCTCGTACTCCAGCAGTATCCAGTTATCTTTCAACAAAAAAACAATACAAAATGCAACATCTAAACAATCAAAAAATGCAATAATCCTAGTACTTAATCAACAGTACACAGCTATGTACTAGAGCTTATCAAATTTGTGAACAAGTCAGGCAATCTGCAGGATGGGTAAGGTAAAAATGATCAAATGCTACCCTTGTAGATCAAATTTTCAAATTAGCATGTTTGCCAAAAAGTGCACTTCATTTGAACAAATGGTCATTTAATCCCTCTTTGTACGATAGCAGTTTATTCTGTAAGCCAATGATCATCCGTTGAATTCTTGATTCTGACAAAATGGCAGTGAAAATAAAAATGGTGTTATGCCGGCATAACAGACTGGATCCAGGGTTGGAGAATATTGTGATATTTTTGATCAAAAATATAAAAAATATCATGATGTTTTTGATATTTTCGATATTTATCCACTGACGTATTTAAATTAAATTCTATATAGCAATATATCAATATCATATGCTTCTGTATGAATGAGATATTGATACAAAGCACTTGCATGGCAAAAATATTTTTTTTGTTAATATCAGCAACATTTTACTGGTATTATGGCACAGAATATTTATTGAAGCTCTGGATGAACAGCTGTATTGTCAGATAATTTGGCTGGTCCTAGCTGGCCCGACCTGGCTATTTAGTTGCAGCCATCTTGGGTGGCCTTAGCTGGTACGCAACAGCTCGTAGGTACTGGGCTAAGGTTGTGTCTCTGCTGTAGTACAATGACTTACTGGACACACGAAAACAGTCTGCTATCACAAATGGTGCATGCATGTGAATGGGTGATGACAAGGAAATTGGCCACCAGATGTACGGTGTGTACCAGAGGTGCGCGGATCTCACTTTTCAGTATCCGTATCCAATTCATATCCATTACCAGCTATCCGTATCCGCAAGTTCGTCAAAAACAATATCCGTATCCTATCCGTATCCGTTCGCCAATTTTTTTTTACTAAAGCAGGGTTTCCACTCAACACAATGCATGCACCGCATGCAATGCAATGAATGTAGGCTAACAAAGTGCAACTGACGGAGCTCATGTGACATAACTGACGCAACTACCGCAACACACAGACATGTAAGGCAGTGAATGCAACTGACAGTACGAATGCAACTGCCTTTTCCGTTTTTGTTCCGACCGGCAGGCCTAAGCTTAATGGTCTGCCTTATGTTTCGTCCTGTCTGTCTGTCTGTATGAATGTAACGGATGTACTGTGGCTAAACGGTGCGAGGCACATAATGATAGTACCGTGGCGCCTCCTTGTGAATGATAGACTTGTGTCGCAGCCCGAAATTGCCAAAAAATCCATAAAACCCCCTATTTTGGCGTTCAAGGTCATCCAAGGTCATTGAATTCTGCGCCAATTGAAAGCCAGTATACAATTTCCTATTAGTGATTTTTAGTAACCTAGGCCTTATCTCGCACCGTTACTGATATACAGTGACTTATTGGCCAAAAATCGCAAATTTTGCCCACCCCCCTCTCATTTAAGGCCCTCGTTCGGGGTGACCCCTTCGAATTTATGGGAAAGCTTTACGGTTCCTGAAACTAGAGACTTCCAGGCAGCCGACGGTGAAGATTTGGTGATTCTAGCTTGCACCATTTTTGACTGATCCACCCGTGTGACAGTCAGACAGACAGACGGACAGAATTGCAATGGCTAAGATGCGCTGAAAGCAGTAGCTGCTTTTGTGCGTAAAAACCAAGCAGATGAAGAACAAGAATTGCATTTTATACTATAGTCTGTTGCAGTGCACTATTGCTAATTTGCTAATAACTTTGTCGTTAATGTGCCACGAACACGAACAATTAAACCAAGCAGTCAGATACTTCTTTTAATTAATTAATGTTGCAGACCATTCTGGCATAGAGTTGCACTGACTGAGTGGTATACTGTACATTTGCAAAAGATAGTTCAGCATATTGCATGATCTGTCAATATAAATACAGGGTGTGCCAATAAAATGACCCAACTTGTTTTTGTCAGAACTTCATCAAATCTCAACCAAATTTGATAATTTTTGGCATAGATAGCCAAAATGATAGGATTACGTAAGGCACACTTATTGTCCACCTCACATAATTTATGCTAACACACTACCGTGTAAAACGCAGATGCTCCAAATTGTTTCAATGCGTGGTGATTATCAGTATCAGATTGCTCACTTGTGCATAAGCAATTACACAAAGGACACCATGGACGGTATTAAACATTTTATGCTGAAAACAGCAGACAACAAAATAACTGATTGATGAGCTTAAAACACATTCTATCCATGAATGAGTGCTGTGCATTTTGATCAGTTGATGATTAATGCCACTGTCAGCTGTGGCGTCATGTCAGCGCCGTCATTTCAGCAAATTGTTGGTGTCTCACTGATCCTTGCGGGTCTTGGAAATCTGTGTGTGTAACATATTGTTTTTGTAGCAGTAACACTGTTTCAAAGGTATGATTTACAGAGAAAAAACTAAAATCGTAAATCCTTGCGGGGTCCATATAGACCCAGCCCCCACCCCAAATGATGCCCCTGCATCACCTCTAAGCCATTGTGTACACTTTGGACAGAAATTCTGATAATTTGGGAGCAAGTTGTTACAAAAACTTATAATTCTGCTGAATGAATCAGATTTTAATTTACTGTGTGCTTGATAAGTCACTAGAACTTTACGAGACAACAACTGAGCAATATGCAACAATATGGAGCATCTGTGTTTTACACGGTAGTGCGTTGACATAAACAAGGTGAGGTAAGCAGTGAGTAAACTTTACATATTTCTATTGACTTGGCTATCTGTATGCCAAAAATTATCAAAGTTGGTGGAGATTTGACGAAGTTCTGACAGAAACAAGTTGGGTCAATTTTTGGCACACCCTGTATATTGGATTCGATATTTTCGACAATTTATGTCCGATATTTTAAACACCGATATTTTAAACATCAAAAACATCAAATATCTGACATTGTTGGCATCAAAAATATCAGATAAATATCGGATATACATCAATGATATATATCATGGATATATATCATGCCCCTGCCAACCCTGACCCTGTCTGACTAAAAATCGAGAAAAACTACACAGCATACCTAGACAAAACTGGCTGAAACAAAAGTCAACAAACCAAGACGCATAATTCCAGCCTCTGCACAGGTTTGGTGCCTATATAAACAAGACAACATCAGTTATGTAAAAATATTCCTAAGCGAGTGAATGAGTTATTCTGATGGATTACGGCAGATACAAATGACTTGCTGGATTAGCTGCAAAATATTCACTCAGCAGTGAACAAAACAACTCACTTCCAGACATGATCTCGGTCTTCTCAATGTCGCCAATGACATGCGTACGGCTATCGAAGACTGAACCGGGTGTTTTCTTCTGCACTTGAATGGCTCCGGCAGTTTTCAGCTTAACATCTGCGGTGTCGGAAATGTCCCTCAAAGCTGGGACACAGATACCAACTGTGTACTCAAAGCCATCTCGCTGAGCATCTTCTGCACTGAACCTGTATACAATGTCTAGAATAACTACAATGAAAATAAACCAGACAGATAAATATGGCATACATCAAGATAAAGTGCTGATATCTACAGCATGACGACAATAAAATGACGTGCAACTGATTCTGTCCGTAATCCACAACCGCCCTGGCGTTCACTCAGGATCCGGCTTCAATTTGAAGTTTTATGATATATAACTCTGTTTTACTTATTTTCTTACTGCAATGCATGCATGCATGATTGACAACAGTGAACAGTTCAACAAGAACAAAAATAGGGAATCAATCGTAATACACATACATTCAATAGTCAACTACGTCTACGGTCAGCAAATGATGAACACAATAAAGGGTCCATCTCACCGTTTACCACACAGAGGTCGTATGTCGTTGAGCAACTCGGGATCAGGCTGATGATGTTTCGGGAACTTGCACATGCATTCCGAGGGCTCGTCTGCAGGGCGCATCCCGTCATCACTGGCGACTTCTAGCGATAAGAATGAAACGCAGACTAGAACGACAATGGTCAATTTCTGCGTCCACAACATTCCGGTCATATGATGATGTCCAGTAGCTGATATCGATTTAATCGCAAAAATAAAAAAAAACCACAACAAAAAGAATCTCACAGCAATACAGCTAACAAAGCTATCAAGATATTTCTCTGCTCTCTGTCACAAAGTAGCCAGTTATCGCCTAAATGCGTAACAAACTTTAAAAAATAAACGCATCAACACGTAAACAAAAACAACACTTTGCCTAACTTCCGCTTTTGCTATCAAAAATAAGTAACAGGAAAAGCAGAGAGTAGACTAAAGTCACAGTAAAGATGAAGCGAAAACATTTTCTGTATAAAAGCATAATTTTTTGCAGTTGCGTAGTTAGGAAATTTTTCCTAGGGGAGCAAATCCAGTGTCTCACATACGTACTTTCTTTGTTTTTCTCTCTCTTTTCTCCTTTCTTCCTTTTCTCCCTTTTCCTCTTTTTTCTTTCTCTCCTATTTCCTCCTCTTTTTTCTCCTTTCCTTCTTTTTTCTTTCCCATCTCTCCCAGTCTTTTTTTATAAATGTAGAACCCCTTAAATTCCTGCATAGGGAATTTATACCTCACTGGGGTTTGGAGCGGAGCGCCACCAAAATCGAATCTTATGCATTAAAGTCTTAAAATATGGCGACAAAAGTTATGATTATTTTCTTCAGAATTAACTGACTAAATTTAGTGCAGTGCAGCTTAAACCACAAAGACAAACAATGAAACAGGGTGGCGCCATAAATTCAAAAGTTGGGCTACAATTTAAAACAAGTAATTTGAGAAAAGTTCACGTGACGCGCGATAGCAGCGGTCCTGCTACCTCGGCAATCAGTGTACAGCAGTAAGATATTAATGCATCTTAAAATTGTGAATAAATTTAATTTGAGGCCTCCGTATGGATCGACTCCTTGCATTTAAGAGATCGACACTTAGATTCTTAAGAATGTAGGCCTACGTTCTATGCTAAAAAAATGTCATACGCTGGTTGTCCAGGTCCATCTCCAGCCATTTCGGTGCAGTTCACTCTTTAAATGTCTGACGCAGCCGAAAATTGCAAAAAAATCACTAAAATTCCATATATTATGGAGGTTCAAGGTCATTCAAGGTCATCGATGTGACACCACTAAAAGCTTAATTGTCACTTTGCTTGTTATGATAAGCAGCATGTCTGTACCTATCTGCAACCGTTTTCACGCTACAGCATACACGAGCCAATATCAATAAAATAACCACTTTTAGGGGGGGTAGCCGTATTTGACGCTCGCCTGCGCCGGCCTCCTTGAACCTAGAGGGTCGGAACTTGGACGGCTGAAATCTACGTTTAGTGTTGAAAATTTCATATGCAGGTTGTCTTGGTCTATCTGCAGCCAATTCGTCGCAATTCAGTATTAAAATGTGCGCTGCATCCAAAAATTGCGAAAAATTCACTAAAAAAACCCTTTTTGGTAAGTTCAAGGTCAATCAAGGTCATTGATGTTGATAAACCTAAAAAGCCTATTACCGGTGTCTTAAAACACTAAAATATTCAGTTTAATCAGCAAATGCGCCAGCATAATATCCATGGATATATCCATGGATATCCATATCCACGGCAAGCCTGTAAATAAACGTATAAGAGCGCCTATTAATGATAAATTCGACACTTCTACAGGCAAGTACGAAATTTGGCAACTGCCGATCTGTGGTGGCCTAATTGCTAGGCTTGAGGTTGTCTGTTGGTCGGCGAAGAGAGCTCGTCGTACCGCCTCAGAGACGCGGCCTTAGCTGGTACATACAAGCACCGTTGGGAGCTAAGGCCGTCCAAGTCGGCGGCCGGATAAATAGCCGGCCCGGTAAAACTGGATCTGGCAGCCGTATCAATAACGGATAAATATTAGGTGCCTTAATTTATTTTAATTTGAGTTTCGAACAGTTTTAGTCCTTACAGTTAACGTGCTAGATTTTGTAGATTAAACTTGAAGTAGGCTACGCTTGCCATTTTTTAACCCCAAAATACGCAGGCCTATCATTATCATACCATATCATACCTGTTGCGTAGCCATCGATGCACTAAAGCTAACGTAAAGTAATATATGTATTTATGTCCTTGATGTCGTTTGCATGCAAGGTGATAGGCCTACAATACTGTAGTCAGGCTTCCGAGACTTGCGTGCATTTTTCGCATGGGCCCAGATTTATGATACCGTGCAGAAGTTTGAATACTAGCCGGATGTATATGCTATAGTGTAGCGGCATGAGTTAGACAGTTAGGCGCGCTTACACTTCCCTATCGTTCTTTGTAAACGTTCGCCGGAGGTGTAAGAAAACGTCTTGACGACAGTACAGACTAGCACAATGTTGTAAGCGCTCGCAGGCAAATGCGCGCGACCATGTCGAATCACGTCTACTTCTCAGGTAGGCTCATCTTTCTATATGCATCATTCGAAACAATAGGCTATTTTATGCGGTCGTTTTGATAGAATGATCGCATTACAAATCTTGCCCGTCCGTCGGTTCGTCCGTACGTCTGTCCATCTATCTGTCCCGCAGAGGCTCCTAACTGAAAAACGGAAAGTGTATAGGACAGCCAAAGTTATCGTTAACGTACCCCAGGCTAAGTAACGGTGGCCCATTTTTAGTTCAAAAGGTCAAAAGTCGAGGTTAGGGTTTGGCTTGCTCAGTTCTAGGCAGACGGCCGCACAACGTGTGGGCACTGGGCCGACATTTTTAAAAATAGTTACACACAAGAGTTTTGCATTTGTTACGCGCAGCACAAACAAGCGTAGTTCGAATCAGGAAAACGAGTTGTTGCTCTCTCTCCCTCTCTCTCTAGGCGGGTGGTTGTGAATCAACGCACTCGACCACCCACAAGTTCACGCCAGGCTCAACGATCTTGTGGCACCTCCACCAGTTCGTCGGTGTTCATTTTGGTCAACCTCTCAACGTAGTTTAGTCAAGGACAGCCATCTTGATAACAGGGACTGAAATAAAGAAATCGCGCTGACTCCAGCGTACGTCCACAAAGTAACGCCTTTGTACGAATAGTTTAGTCGTTCAAGTCTAAAAATTCGAAATTCAGCCTAAAGAAGATAATTCTGAGACAGTAGATTGACAGCCATTCAACAAGCATAAGAGAACTATTACGATTCGAGTAGGGCTGATGTTTCCGTGTAATTGTAATGACAACGTAACTCGCCAGTAAAACGGCAAGATGTGGGGCTAGTCACAGGTTTGCAGCATAACTTCGTTGATCGAAGTTGAATCATCGACCCAAACGCGTTGCCACTGAGTCAAAACGCCATCTTCAGTCAGGGGCGTACATCCCCCCTCAGCACCAGGAGGCAAACTCGACCCAACTCGGATGCCTTTCCCTTTTTCTCTTCTCCCCCCTCTTTTTTCTTTTTTTCTCCTTTTTCGTCATCTCCCGTTTCCCTTTCTCTTTTTTCCATTTTTGTTTTTCTGTTCCCCCCCCCTCTTTTTCCCCTTTCCTCTTTCTTTTCTCTTAGACGTAAGATCTCTCAAATTTAGCTAGGAAGTCTGTAGGGGCGCTGTAAGCTTCCTTATAGCGGGGTCTGGAGCTGAGCCGCAGCCGAAATCAAATTTAATGGATTTTAACCTTTAAAATATAACATCTGGTGGCAACAAATTTAATTATTTTTCATATAATTAACTGACCAAATTTAGTGCAGTTTAAACAATATAAGAAAACAATGGTGGTGTGACACCACAACTTTAAAAGTAGGCAAAGTCGTAGCCAGAATTTTTGCTCAGGGCGGAGTTAGACCTTTCCCTTTCTTTCCCATTTTTTCCTACTTGTTCTTTTTTTCATCCCTTTCTTTTTTGTGTCTTTTTCCCTTTTCTCCTTCCCTTCTTTTAGAAGTAAGACCCCTTAAATCCAGCTATAGGGCTCTGGGAAGCACCGTGAGCTTCCCCAGCGAGGTCTGGTGCGAAATCCCAGCCAAGATCGAATTTAGTGCATTTTAAATTTGAAATATGACATCTGGTGGCAACAATTTTAATTATTTGTGTCAGAATCAACTGACGACATTTATTGCATACAGCTTAAATAATAAAAACTAACAAGGACTGCAATACAAAATAATTTAAAAGTGGAGATAAAAACAATCTGCGAACGAAGCTAGCAGAAAATTTTTTTGAACTGTTGTACGCAGAACTGTCACATTAACTTAAAAATTCCGTGAGGGGGTTGAACCTGCTACCTTTTCCTTCAAATACGGCTTTGAAAGAAAGGGAGAAAAAAAATGAAATTGTTGTGCCGAGAACTGTCGCATGCTGTGTCATGCGTTTAGCTAGGCAATTTGCCACTAAAAATATTTTTCCTCAGTTTTTTTTATTTTTTACTCCGCAAATTTTTTTCCAGGAGGTATTTGCCTTTACCTGTCAATAGAGTGGACGCCCCTGTTTTTAGTCTGTTTTATGGTATGATGTCACTTGATGTTGATATTTTTGGTGTGTTTGGTGAAACGCAGATTTCTTGATGTTAGCCGTCGCAGTTTCTTTGTCGCCGTTGACTGCAGGAACTACGAGTACGTTTTCAACAGAAACTACAGCTTCAACAGTTTCAACAGTATCCACAACCGCTACTACGCCCACAACCTTTAGTACGGAATCACCGACAACCGTTACTACACCCACCGTCACTACGGACTCGACTGTTTCTGACACCACAGTTACGATGATGCCTACGACGTCTCTGCCGTCATGCCAGGAGCTCATCTGCTACAACGGAGCAACGTGTGTAGTCAATCCAACAGACAACACAGAGAGATGTGTCGGCTGTCCGGCCGGGTTCACCGGCCATAACTGCGCAGGTTACCGCGGTCTTATTTGTTGAACGTTTGATCGTGGTGATATAGCGCTTTATGAGAAGCTCATCTCAGAGCTACGAAGCGTCACCTACCGTATGGGATCACACAGTGTTACCTGCCACCCGACACAGGTGAACGCGCCCCGCCTTAAGCTCAGCCAGTCAGAAAGGTACTTTGTACCAGCTCCCAGTATGAAATTGCACTAAACGAATGCTCAGCTATTATGCGCGAAGTATTTTTATCCCATAATTGATTCACTAATCGACTAACGTACAAGATAATTACCGGTAGGCCTACCGTAGCTATCTAATTGATAAATCAACCGATTGAATGATATATTGTTTGTTTTGTTTGTTTGTTTGTTTACTTGCGTCGTTTTTACTTGCTTGCTTGTTTGATTGGTTGACGAACTACAAGATAAAAAAATTGTATTGCAGTCGCATTTGTACGTACGCACACCTTGGAAATTGCTTCAAGCTAAATTTATTCCATAAAAATTTGAACACTCGTAATATCTCACATCTATCGGAAAGCTGGAACTTGCTGCTCTCCCAACTAACCAACGAAGCCGCTGGACCTTGACACTTTACACGATACTGTGAGTGTTGTTTTGACTTATTTATTCGAAAAATTCGAAAAAAATTACAATGGCGCCTGTGGAGAAAATTTAAAAATTATTTAAACTGTCATAACTTCCGTTGTGTGCAAGATAGAGTCGTAATTTTTGGTTTTAAGATATGGTTTTCGGGGTCGGCCTAACTAACGGTGACATTTATATTTACCCCCCGGTTGACCCCCGTTGCCATGGCAACGAAATTTGGGACAAAATTGGCTATAACTCGATTTGCGTAAGAGATTTTTGCGAGATTTTTGCGCCTATAGGGGGTGTTCGGGGATGCGCCATTGAATGCTGCCAATTGCATTTTTTCCGACCGACCCCCGTTGCCATGGCAACGAAATTTGGGACAAAATTGGCTATAGCTTGGCTTGTGTAAGAGATTTATGCAAGCTTTTTTTCATTTGATTTTATTTGTCGTATTAGGCTTACTTGCCCAATGGTTACCGATTTGGCCGAACTGCCCAAAATGTGCACCGTAAAACAACAGATAGGCCTAAGCGTATAATATA
>Ga0056128_1002824_pt1 | contig 20891 bp, 10 predicted proteins | sample WorMetLIZISLAND2_FD_71113 | JGI IMG/M metagenome (GOLD analysis project Ga0056128, IMG submission 71113) | Marine gutless worms symbiont microbial communities from Max Planck institute for Marine Microbiology, Germany - Olavius geniculatus... ... | reverse complement strand
ACGGATGCAACGAAGCTGACGAATGTGAGTATAGCAAGATTTAGACAGTGCAGAGATTTGATCCGAGAAAGTGAGGTGTTCATCAAATATGAAGCCAAGGTTACGAGCAGAGTGAGTAGTCTCAGCTAGTCTCCAGACGGCGACAGATTGCCAACGAGAGCGTCTTTAATCATTTCAAACCAACATCGCGATGATAAAACAAGATCCGTACGAGGAGTACGTAATTTATTTGATCAAAAGCACATAAAATTGACTCCTCCTTAAATTCATTAGACACTCCTAAGTACTGCTAAATGCTGACATACTTATGACGTCATCGAACACGACGTTTTCGAAAAAAGGCAGCATCTAGTACAGATCTTTAGATACGAACAACAAAGCAGTTGTTTAAAAAATCGTAATATAATTTTATATATGACAAAAATATAAAAAAAATGTTTTTCTAAATTCCGCTCAGTTTTTCATCGCGTTGGCAGCAACTGTTGACGCCGCTGCAGTACGCAAACGCCGTTCTGCAGCAGCCGTTAAGTCGGCGGTGTTATGAAACGGAATTATGCAATTATGCGCGAGCGTTATTTTGCACACGGTTGGCGTTCTTTTGGACGTTTTGCGCTACGCAAAATTCGTTATTTTTCCAACGAATTTTAGCAGAAATAGAGTGCTACCATAACACCAGCATATGCTTAGTTTTTAATGACGAATGTTCACGACTTATTCACCGAATTCCAGATGCTTCGGACCTGCTGAGAAGCTCAAGATAACGTCTGGCCATAACCCGACTGAAGACGTGCTTGAGGTAGATCTTTCGCCATTTGGATTCATTAGCTCTGCTGGGACATGAGAATACTGGTGACCGATGCTCTGAAGCTGGCAGAAGACGGTACGATTGACAGCAGACGGTGATGGACGACGTTTGACTGTGTCGACAATGAGCATTGAGCATTCAGCCAGCGAGTCAGCGTTCCCGGTGCTTATATCGCACACTGCTCATCAGTCGCAGCGGATTACATGGTGGCTGCGAGCATGCTGCCAGTCCAGTTAGCTTGGCTGGACGTTCGGTCGTGTTGGCGATCGTCTAAATCACATGGTATGTGACGCGCGCGCCGCGGTGGTGGTACGTGGTAAGCACGACGGCGTGTGTCGGTTGGATGCGCTGACTGGTCGCCATCACCATAAGTCATGCATTGCTCGCTCGGTCGGTCGACGATGGCGAGTTTCCTGTTAAAGATCGATCGCTTCGAACAGGCCGCAACACCAACTGATGTGCGAATCGTGAACCGAGTTGTCGACAAATCGAATTTGATCGCTCACATGTCCGCTGGTCAAATTGCGTTTCACGTAAGATTGGCTTAAATTTTATGGCATGTCATATTTTGGGGAAAAGACAGAAACTCCAGTCAAAATATGCATTGCAAATTTCAGTACCCTAAGTGTCATTAATATTGCTTGGCCATGCAACGTTAAATTTAAAAGCCGATATGAAAAGGGTTTTAATGACTTTCACTTTTTTGACCTGCAGTTCCAACTAAAATTAGGGCCATTCAACATTTTTGGTGCGTCCAAAACTAATTCAGTGGTTTTAGGTATTAATGTCATTTAAATGTGTGACCATTATAGTAAAACAGGCTAAAAATGTCATTAATTAATGATTACTTTCGTACCATCGACTAGAAATGGAGAAAACAAATTGCAGTCAAATCAGCTTTGAGATATAAGTATAAGTGACGCGTGCATTTGATGTCTCTGCGCAGCTTGATGACCTACATGATAGCTTCCAAAATCTCACACGAATTGTCTTCAACAGCTAATCTTCTTATGTCTCTGTCATTCTCTATTTTGTATACTTCTTAAAATAAGCAAACGAATTTGTATGAGTATAATGCTCTAAAAGTTTTCCATGCGTCTGCAACTTAATCTCTGTTTAAGCTTCCTACAAACAGCACTTGCTTCTCCTTATCTCAATCGTTGATCAGCTAGGTTAAAAATTCCCAATCGTTCAACTTCGATAGGATCATCCATAGGCTTAGCAGGGATGTTAATAAGCTCAGAATATGGCTCAGAATTTGACATCAAGACCAGTTTGGCCTCGAGAATTAAACATCCATGAGGCATAGGCCTAGTCCTTTCATATAATAGGCTTTATCTTGACAGTCGTTCTTCTGTAACATAGGCTACATGTAGGAAAGAAAGTCTCGCATAGACACACAAACTCACTAACCATCTGAATAAAAGATATTGAAACCCTGTTGCCACAGATCGTTATAGATGTAAGTCACAAACGTCACTGCTCGATGGCATAATTGATGGCATAATTGAGTTGGGGTGAAATCTGCAATGCGGACATCTATAGAGACGTTGATAGAGAAACCGTGCCGGCTGTTGTAGAATTCTATCATTAGTGCTGCAAGTGACTGTCTGGAATGACCTACGAGTGTCAAGCGGGACGTAGTCTGATTTTACTCATTCGCTCACTCTGTCAAATTGCCATGAGCACGAAATGACTTCGTCTAACGGTCGTTTTCTCCAGTGGCCGAGTCATCCATTAAGCTCGCTGTAGACTCACTACCATCAGCTGTATGGCAGTGGTTTTACGGCTGCAGCAGCTGCAGCGCTGATGCGCAACATCCGGGACCCTAATGACCGGAGTGCACCGCTAATTAATCAAATGGGAAAGAAGCTGCCTGAGATAGCTCGTAAAGACTCTGCGTATTTGTTGGTCATCATTCATCATCAGCAGCAACTTCACTGCATCTGCGACGTTTTATAAAAATGACGTCAACAGAACAGGTGGTTGATTGCAGGCTGGTGGTTTAGCGACGGAGAAAGCTCTCAACCGAACACGGTCCTTGATCGTAAAACATTGAAAAGACCGTCTTACGCTGAACGTAGATGACATCTTCCAGCAAGGTCTGCTACCGGAATGACCATGACGACTAAGTAGGCCTATGCTGGAGCGTGACTGTTCACAATGAATTCGTGTCTGAAAGCTGCGCAGTTTAAATATTATGTAAAACGTTCATTTCGTTGTCGCACTAAAACAGCCGTGGTAAATGATATAAGTGTCGCCTTGACGTGGTCACCTGGTCGCAAATCGTCAACGAAACGCGCAGCAGCATGAAGAACGCGCTGCAACGGCGCAAGTGTGGAGTCTGGCAGTCCAGCAAACATGTAGTGTATAGGTCTAGTCATTGCGTGTTAATGATACAATATTCGATATAAGATACTTTCTTAAACTAATATAGGGGTCTACACTGTGTCTAAAAACCATCTCGAACATTTTCGATTGTAGCTTGAAAAGGTCTATCCGATTTTAATAATTTTTAATACCAATATTTCTTAGACAACTTGCCATGAAATAAATGTTCGATTCCCACCTCACCCGAAGTCTGTTTGTGCATGGGGAAAACAGAACCAATAAAATATTGCTTTTTACCCAGTGCAGTATTATTGCTTAATTAAATAACGCTCATAAACATATTTTGTTAACTTTCTTGACACTTTAGCTAATATTTCATCTAATTGTTTCGTTTTTAACTGTTTACAGCAAAATTGCTTGAAATATGGGGCGCATTGTGCGAACACAGACATGGAGACGCTTTCCGCATTTATTGACAGCAAGTATCGATAATGTTCTGCTTCAGACCAATCCAGACTTCATCTGTCACGTCTGGAATTCATAAACATTTCTGAACGTCATCTGGTAAGACACACTGCTTTATGTCAGTCAAACCTTGTAATCGACTACCTGTTGGGGCCCAGAGATCTTGATAGATGGAATTTATTGAAGTTTTTTATTTATTTCAACTCATGATTTGCTTGGTCTAATTTCCCCAGGTAGTGCAAGAGCAGAAGTTAAATGAAGTGGGAATTTAAACAGTCATTCAATAGCCAGGAATGTCAAAAATATTCAGACCAAAAATTATTAAAATCTGATGATGTTTCTTTAAGATATGATCGATAATGTCGGGGATGTTTTATCCACGTTTTTGGGTATTTCAACGCATATTTCGCTTGGTTTGCATTCCCTTGGTAGTGCAGAAACAAACATTGGCTGAGATGGGACGCTAAATAATCATTTAATAGCAAAGTGTGTCAGAAATATTTACACCAAAAATTATTAAAATCTGATAACTGTGCTTGAAGTTACAATCGAAAATGTCGAGGATGTTTTTTGCGACACAGTGTACATAATTTTTAATCTGGCCTTCATTTAGCTCACAGTGGAGCATTTCAGATTAGATTTACTCAGTTTATCTGGTTTGTTAAAAATGTCAGTTGCGTGCTAGACCTATAACCTGTAGACAGCTTGGAAAAGTCAAGTTCTGCATTTTCTTTCTTTATTTGACTTTTGATTTAGACATTTTAGGTGAATATACTCAGACTATTTCTGTTCTGTATGTTTTTCTGTGCATGTATTGCATTTTCCTTATTTGACTTTTGGGTGGCCAGCTTTGATGGGCCTGGTTGCTTTTTTCCAAATAAATATTGTTGTTGTTGTTAATTGCAACTGACAATGTCGACGACCTTGCCACGAGGCTTGTATGACTTCAGCTCAGCTTTGAGAAACCAACCTTCATGACAGCGGATCGAACGCAATCAAAAGCTGCTAGCCACGAGATGACGTTTGAGTGACAGTTTAGACATCGCCATTCAACGACGACATCAGTCTGTTCATATGTTGACAACAAACACGAAGCAACGTGTGCGCATGGTTCATCAGTGTTATTTGAGACAGTTTGTGACCGTAATGACGCAAATTTGACTTATAAAATGTTAAACTAGAATACATTGTTTTTTGATGTCCAAATTTCATCGATGCAAAATTACAAAATTGTAATATTAAAATACTACACGATAGGCCTAATCGAACGTTAACAAGAAAGCCCGGCTATTGCTGGGGAAGACGCGCTACAGCCTATACAGTTCCTGTTGCAGTACTAATTTTCAAGGTCATCCAAGGTCGATAATTTTTATCTCATCTGAAAAGCCGTATGCGATTTGCTATAGCATACAATCAATAGCAACCTTGGCCCTAGCTCTTACCGTTTCCGATATACAGCCACTTAAGCCTATAGCTTGAAACGTGTCGTTGACAAGTAGCATCTAAAAAGATGACAATAGATATCAAGTCACTCATCTACTGCTCCTACTCAAGTGAGACGATTGAGCAAATAACGGAGAATCGCTCATCTTTTCTATCCGCCAGGTGACAGCAGCAATTAGCATTTGCATACGTTAGCCGAGAATTCGATTTTCAAATCTCTCCTTTTTCTGCGTGTCATGTGCCCCCATTTAATACAATGTGTCGTTGGACTCTATAAGACTGGCATCTATATCCGTCGAATGGTTTAAGCAAAGTGCACGAATGCGACAGACGTCAGACGCCAGACAGACATCACGCTATAGAGAAATGGGTACGGTAGCTATAAGCAAAATCGTTCCTATACGTGTAGGCCTACGTAAAACAAAAAGTTAGTATATAAGGACAACGTTCACGATTGAAAAGCACGTTGACTTATGGGCGGAAAGTGCAGCCAATGCAGCATTGTTCAACGTTTCTAATTTCGACAGAAACCAGGCAGCATTCTTCCGGTATTGTTCGACTATGAAATGCTTTAGCGACTTTAAACATAAAGCGCACGAGGCAATAACATGCTGATTTTATTGTACACACAGAGTCGCGGCAGGCAGACAAACGACAACTGCTTCCCTAGATTTTAGCTCGTTGAAAAAATTTTCTTTGATCATACTAAATTTGAGGATCGATTTTTTTTTATTTTGGATGAAATTGCAATTCTGAGCATCTGTGTTTATTTTTTCTGTAGAAAATTGGCAGTTAGCAAGATGTCTGAGAATCGCAACTTCTTTCTTCGTCCAACCTTTCTAACTCACGACGACTGTGCTTTTGGCGTCAACGATAAAACCCTAGCTGCACTAAGAATGACCAGAATATGCATACGTCCTTACCGGCAGGCACAGTAAGAGGGTACAAGTTCTAGTATACGGTTGTTCCAGTAGGCCTATAGCATAGATAAGATAAATATTAATCGGCGAGATATTGGCGTATAGTCTCTGCTTGATACTAGTCTTTATTTTTATCCGAGTCTTGGGTGTCTCGTGACTATGCTAACTTAGATTTTTTGACTGTATGCAATGGCAGCATTGGCAGTTGCATTTCGACAAAAAACTCCCACGGACATTAGCACAGTGACTGGATTCGAACTCAAAGTGTTCTCTTTCATCGTGCGCGGAGTCTAACAGTGTGCAGTAAAAAAATGAACATCTATACGTCACAATTATTGTTTTCAAGCAGAACGTGCTGCATTAAGAAAAATCCAAAGCAGTTTTCTCTGCGTAGCATTAAAAAGCTCTGACAGTCGCACTGGATGATGTTGATAACGCCTACGTTGCAAAGCCGACTTGCAAATAATTTCACATCCGCTTTGCAGGCATTTTCCATTAGCCACCCCACTCGCGGCGTTAATTAACCGTAGGCTAAGTGACAGCGAACGTCGCTGCGCAGCAAAGGTGCGCAATGTGTTTATCAGGCTTGCCGTGGATATTAAATTTTCCATCCATATCCATATTCGTATCCACAGACGTCTATCCTGCGTACACGTAGCCCCCGAATTTTTACATAATACAGTAGTGCAAAAGCGTCCATCCGACCATCCCCCCAAAAGAACATGACGCCAACACGATATGACATGTGCTTTGCGTTGAAAAACTGGCAGGCTGCAAGTTTATCTCCAGCATGTAAAGTCGTAAAGTAAAAAACTAAAACCGTTTAAAGGGAACTGTGCAACGAAGATTGGCAGATCGCAAGCTTTTAAAACAATTAGCAGACATCGATAATTTAAAATGCGCATGCAGTATCTAGTTTGCTGAAATATTGAGAACACGACACCAGGAAAAAAACAACAGCAAACACCTTACCGAGAAAAATGTCGATGTTATCAACACGTCTTAGATTTCTGCTACACGTGACGACGATACGTCCGTCGGTAGGTCTACGTGACGTCGTATAGCGACGAGCAAGCGGAAGCTGCGTTCAGCACACAGCAGTCTGCGATAGACGCACTATTGCAACTGAGCAGCAGACCTAGCTACTGTCCACGCTGCGTGGGCGAGCGATCAGACGGAGACGCCGCCGAGAACTAGCGCTGTGTGCATGGGCTGGCGTCTGACATCACGTGAAATGGTTAATCTTCAGTGGCGCTAGATGTCTACGTCGTCGCGCATTATGAGACCGTGAAGTTTTTGGTGTCTCTCCCTCCCTCCCGGCTTCTATTAGAACAAGTGCGCTAGAATCTCCGGTTTTTGCCAGACACCCGGAGTAAATAATTACTAAAATATTGCCAACTTGTCACGCACGTTAAACTTTTCCTGAGTGTGTAGACAGACTACAGTAGCGCTAGTTTTCAGTCATTATGCCTAACATTTCACACTATAATGTCGCAACGCGGGTGAAATGAAGTGAGATGTTTAACAATCTGTTAGTTAATCTATAGCTTTTAGGTAATTTGTTTTCTCAAATTTGGTGGCTTTCTCGCCGACATTGTGCGCTATAATTCACATATTTACTTACTTATTTATTAGTTACGTAATGAACATGTCCACAATAGCATATCGTGACACTGCTCACTAAGTCAAATTGTGGGCGGAATAAGCTAATGCCAATAACTGCGGCGCTGCGACCGGAATCGGCTACCCACACGGATGTTACCATATTAGGTCCAAACGACGCTACAAAAAGTGATAGCTTCCGATCAGAAACATCAGCACGTACAACCAACACTAATTTGTATACAGTCTATGGCAGGAATGGAAAAAAACAAGGTTTTCAATTTTTTACGTTTCTAAATTTTTTAGGTTTTAACGTACAAAGATTACAAAATTGTAAGACACAGGAAAAACCTCCTGTCACGTCGTTTTTTTGTTGAGTGAATGAAGTGACGTCAAAACTCAAACGTTACAATTAAAATATAAAATAAAATATGACATGTATAAAATTGTGCAACTAATAAAACAACATCACAAGCCTAAAAATGGACTTTTAAGGTTTAAACAGTTTTTAAAAATTTTTACGCTTACTTTTTTAAAACAAATTGCCATTTCTGGCTTATTGTTATTTTGATGAATTCTTGATAGTCTGCATGGCTATAACAATGAGAAGGTCTTTCTACGGAACGAAAACTTAACTGAGGAAATACTCTGACGACAGACGACATGAGTGATATGGTGTGACAAGTAAACGGACAGATGGAGTAGCTTTTAGTACGCTATTAAGCATTAAGAATTCAATGCTCACAAACAGCAGCTTTTATAAGTCAATGCCACACACACACATTCACAGTTCGCTATCCTATAACTCATCAAGACAAGCAGTGTGTGTGCGTGGGTTTTTTTGGATTTCAATAGTTTATCAACACGTTTACAGCATACAAGTACAACAAGTTTAGCGATAGACTATATTCGATTGAATTATCTGTCGTCAGTGTGATAAAAAAAACAACAGAATGCATATAGGACGAAATTATAACGGCCACTACGACACTTCGACGCGTCTTCGTTGTATAGCTGGACTTTTAGGCGTTATTGTATACTGTCAACAGAACGCAACGCCTATATTGCAAAGCCAGCAGTGCCAGTATTACTTAGGCCACTTTAAAAATTTCGGATTCCGAACTGTTGCCTTAACTACAAAGGTCGGTCAGCTGCAGCAGCCAATAGTATTTACGCTGCTCCGACTTTGAGTTTTGAAAAATTCATGCAGCATTAGAACAGTCATGTCAAATGTTAAATCTGCAATTATCAGGAAAAAGGCAACGGGGCAATTGTCCACCGGCCACCCTAAATTTTGAACTGTCAAAAAAATCGTTGGAACATCTTTACCTTCTCAAAAAAATTTCAAAAACTTTTATGTTAAAAATTAAGGCCAAAAATTAAAATTATGAGCACCCATAATCACCTCTGTCGAAAAATTGCAACTTCCTACGCCGTCTACTTTTTTAGCCCACGACGCCGCTGGTAATCATATTCTGTTTATTAGTGGGTTTACTTAGCATCTTACGCAAACTACATGTATAGTCACTGCAGTCACCTACAGAATTGCACAAAATTGCCCTAGCGGACAAAACTCTTCGTCCCCTCCGACCTTGCTGTCGTTGGGGGTGTTTGTAAGTAACATAACTTTTCCGACCCCACCTCTTTAACGCTTTTGACGACTCACATCAACGAAATTTGCTGCCGCAAGCATCGATATTTTGATAACAATTAATGAGATTCAAAACTAAAATAAATAAATTCAATGAATTAAAATTGTAATTGAAATTAACACTGTCCAGGTAACTGAAATATAACTGTAATTAAAATTGGCACCAAGAATTAAAATTAAAACTGGAACCATAGGAATTACTTTCACAACTAAAATGACTAAAAAATTTCACTCTCTATCATTAAGATCAAGATCAAGTTCAAGTTTTAACATTTAGAGAACTTTTCTTCCGATTCAGAGCAACACTAGTTCAATTTGTTACTACGTGTACAAATAATGCTGTGGTTAAACGCTAGAAACGTTAGAACTTCTAATGCGTTTTCCTGAACTGACATGCAGCCTTGCATAGCTACTGGAAGTTGTGTTGCAACAACAGTTAGACCCAGGCTACTGTGTAGACCTAATGTTGGTTGTTGTTGAGCCATTATTCATAACTGAAACTAAGATTATTTGACAACTAAAGTTGGAATTAAAACATCAGTAGCCCGCCCCCATGGACAGAAAGGTGTCTGGGCCACTGACATTGTCAGTCAGCTGCAAACTGCAGCGCTATCTCGCGGCTTCGAGATCGATGATAAAACATGACAGTATCATAATGACGCGCCCTAGTGTCACGCGAACGTGTTCAGCCGATCTCAGCAGCTGGCGCGTGTCATTTTGTCTGACAGTCCATTCTATATTGACAACATACAGAACACTCGCAGCGTTTAAATTAAAATTACAAAATTTACGTAGGCCTATTTTGTTCATTGGCCCAGGCTTAAATCCGGAGACGAAACTGACGCAAAATATTTTTGGGTTCTTTGCAATAAGACATATCGTCTCGGTTGTCATCGACCGCGACCGCACTGCATAAATGCCTTCGCCGGCATAATAATTGTCAAGAAATAATTTTGCAAACGATTCTATGTAACATTAACGAGGAGTATCACTAACCGTCGGAAGAAGGATGGTACTGAACGCGGTTCGATTGAGCTTATAGCTGCTGAGCCGGGCAATAAATTTCTACTCAGCAACGCCATTAGAACGTTCTCCGGTGCTTTGTTATCGCCAGTCGTTGTCGTCCTAAGAACATGGCCGCGGTGACGTAACGAGTCACGTGATCCTGCCAATCAGTTTGCTTTTTATGGCACCCTGTGTCCAAGTTGTCGCCACACCCGCGCAAGCACGATGGACGGACACATTGCTAACGTCTTCCTGCGAGATGAAATCGAGTCTTGAGGCCGCATCGTAAAATCGAGACGACCGCGCGCCCAAAGTCGATCGAAGGACCGAAGAAAATATACACCATCTACTACCGTCGTCGCAGCCGCCGCCGGCCAGTCACCAGTTTTATCTCAGTCTGGTCGAGTTCAATGACTGCAGGTGAGATTACGAAGACACCAGGCCGAACTAATGAGCGATTATAATCCGCATTTGTGAGGATTCTCGCGAGATCTGTGACTTTGCGGCATTTTAAACGGAAACGTGGACAGCGAGACGCAATACGAGATTATGCAAGAAGCAAAAAAAGCAATAAAAAGTACTTTCAACGACTCAGGCATAAAATCACTGCTTATACGCTTACACTAATAGCTAGTACTATACAAAATAAAAAATGTAAAAAAAAAACAAAAATACGTACAAAAATAATTGTAATAGAGTACTAAATAGAAGTCCACCACTGTACAAGGGACCTTACTTGATCCTCCGGTGCGTCAGATTTAGCTGACGACAAATCGCCGTTTTATGCGCATAGGGCCTACAAATGCAGTGATTGATGCTCTTAGTGCAAGAAAGAACCGTGCTGTCGCTAAGAAACCGCCGCACAATGCCGCAATCGTTTTGACGCGATGCTCTGAGAACGGGTAAAAGACTAGCATATATGAGGCTGATCTACAGGGTGGTCCATAAAAACGTGACACTTTACGTTTGTTCTTATCTTCGCCAATTATTGACCGATTTTCAAAATTCTTTCATTGGCACACTCTGCAGGCAATCTGCAATAATGCGATTATTACGTATCCCACCACACTGTAAATGCATCTCTACACTACCTTGTAAAATATAACTAAAATATAAACGTATAATGATAATAACAAACAAACATTTTGGTAAATTTTGGTAAAAACGCTTTAAACCAACATTGCAGTGAATGGTCTGTATGACATTAAATTGTGTGAGTCTAATACTGTTTAGTGTCATACGAATCATTCACCGCAATGTTGGTTTACAGTGTTTTTTTATTCATTTACTTAAATGTTTGATATTATCGTTAATTTTTTCCTACATTTATATTTCACAAGGTAGGTGTAGTGGTGTGGTGGGATATATAATACCCCGTTTACACGATCAAGCAAACATCGAGCAATCATCGAGCAAACATCAAGCAAATGTGCTCTAATTGCTCTATGTTTGCTTGACGTTTGCTCGACGTTTGCTCGATGATTTCTCGATGTTCGCTTAATATTTTGCTTGATGTTTGCTTGATCATGTAAACGGGGTATAATAATCATATTATTGCAAATAGTCCGCTGCCAGTGAAATAATTTTGATAATTGGTCAATAATTGGCAAAAATATGAACAAAAGTAAAGTGCCACGTTTTTGTGGACCACAGTGTATATTCTGCCGCGGCGGCTGACAATGTGAGTTTATCTTCAGTCACGTTTTCTCGACGGGCTACCAAGGATGCATGTTTTGTGCAGTAGAATGCGCAGTCATTCAAGGTCATTTAATGTCGGTGACTTTGGCAGCAGTCGACAGCGCGTATGCAGCAACAGGCGTTTCCTGTCACCGAGGTCTAACCTATATACGAAACGATTTTTTGTCGGACATCATTACAACACTCGAGGCCATCAGTACAAACTCAAGAAACAGAGATCACGGCTGGAAATTCAAAAAAAAACTTTTTCAGCAACCAAATAGTCACAAAGTGGAATAAGCTGCCTGCACAATGTCGTCAATGCTAAAACTGTCATAACGGTTAAGAATCGTCTCGACAGCTATATAGAGATTGGGGAATTAAAGCTTTGACTTCTATACGCCCGTTATCAACAACTAACAAGTATCACTTCTACACTGTCGCTTTCGGTCATCGGGCAGTATCTCAAGAATTTTTTTCTGTTAAACCCGTCTATGATAAGACGTCTCAGAAGTTTTCTTTCCAACTAAGTGCGGGTAAATCTGCTACAGTAGGCCTCACCTAGTGCATTCTGTCGCCACGGTTTTGCGATCCCTATAGCTTTGTCAATAATTATTGTCAACGCGGAAGATTAACGGCAGTGTTTTTTCCACTTTAGCAGTAGAGACACCGGCTAAACTTGATCTCTAGGGCAGGCTCGTAAGCGTTAGTTACGAGATTTTTAGCGACTATAAAGTTGCAAATGTACGCTATTGAGTACGGCTGCAAAACGTGAATGAGTTTTCAGAGTACTAATGTATGCGCGTTTTACTAACGTACTTATTTAGAACACAAGCCAGATTACCGAGGAAATGAAACTGCAGACAGTGTTTTTGCTTACTAATTGCTGCTAAATGCAAGATCAAGACACATAATGCTGCTGTATCACGGCTGGTGTGGTAGCACAAAACTGTTGTGTGAACAGTGTGTCTTTTCACTGAGAAAAAGACATAAATGGAGACTGCATGGGGGATGGTGTTTATTTGCCCATGTGCGCTATTACACGATTGTAAATTGCATTAGGCCTACATCACGCGCTAGATCGTACAGATAGCTATTTCTGCGGATAGCAAGTAACTGCTGATGCAGCTAATGTCTTTTGCTTAAGCAATAACACGTAGGTCTATATACCAGGTAAACATGTCGTATCGCGGTCGGCATTCGACATGGACGGCGACACGCCCAACATCACGACTGAAGACATTTCCTGCGTTATGTGCCCAGCTAGAACGGCGCTCTAAAGCTATGGCCACTTTATAAAGATTGACTAACTGACATAATCGATCGATAGGTTAAATGATTGATTCGATAGGCAAAAATACGACAAGCAACTTCGCGCGCCGCAGCGGAAAGAAATTTTGAATAACAAAGTTTTTAAAAATGTCGAGATCGTTTGCAGAAGTAGGGTTTCGTATCTGAGCAGTGACGTTCGTCAAGCTATTGAATGTTCGAACTTTGAAGCTAGTGTTTACGTCGTTTATAAATATTACTACATAAATAGCATAATAGATAGGCTAAGTCAGCTCTAGCCTCTAGGCCTATAGCAAGACATTTTAGCTAGCATTAGCTAACTGTTAAGTTAGACTCTAAAAATCTCTTAAATCATGCCGAATTTTTGGCAACTGCTTGCAATTTAGATTTAAGAACACATTACTCGAATTTGTCAGTAACTTATTCTTTTCGACGGAAAGGACCGTATCGATATCAGTGTATTTTCACGACGTCTGTGTACCGGTTGTCCCTGTCACCTATATGTGCCAGCTTCATTGAAGGACATAGGCTTACAGGAGTCAAATAGATGCTAAGTTAACTGGCTGGAACAGTCAGCCATATATGTGACATTACACCTTATCCATAGATGACCAGAGAGCTGAAACCGAACCGGGTTGAAGTTTGTTGTCCTATCGAGAACGAGATTATTACGCCGGGTCTAGACGCAGATAACCATGGACAGGAGACCCGACCCGAGACCCGGCAGTAATCACTGAGCGTATGACCCGTTGATCCGTGACTTACGTTCCAGCTGTACAACACCAGATCACGTCACGGTAGTGTCACGCAGTCGGTCTGTGCAGGAGCTTCTATAGTTAGCGTACCGGTAGTTGCCGTGACGTGGCAATGTAGATTTGCATGAACTCTCGCTCGTCTCATCTTATCGCCGTTTACATCAGTCACGATCTCTCGAACAGAACAGTCATATCCTCTCGAGGGCTCTTTGACTCGGCTGTTTTTTTATAGAAGGAGCGGTCGTAAAAACATTCATAAGTTCCAGTTACGGTCTATTTTTGAACGCTGTCATTTCTGCTGGCGTTACAGTTCGTGTCAGTTTTTGGATCATTCACTGTGCTTTTTCAAATAGACAGTTGTATATGTCATTTTGGCTTTTCTTACCCGAAGAACGTAACCTTTTAGTAAGTACGTGTAGTTGCAAACTTTAAATAAACTCATGTTACTCACGTCGGGGATCCCTGAAAACTGTCACAACAATAGCACGTAACTTGAAAGCGTACAACGTACTTTAGTATTTCCTGATAATTGAACATATCTTAATATTCCGAAATCAAATTGCGAATTAGACTATTAATCCACCAAAGCTAATATTTCTTATTTTAACGATACAAATTAAGATCAACGTAAACAGCAAGTTAGCAACCGATGACTGTGCGTAGGCGTAAAGGACAAAAACTGCAGTTCTTGCACGAAATATTAAGGGGTTATCAGGAAATATTGACCAAATAAAACAAACACGTACTGTATTTGTTTGCCATTTCAATATCGTTCAACTGAAACTGGTGCACAGCGGTGCTGTCAGCAGCTACTTTCACGCTACGTCGATGCTTTACCATAGAGCGTATAGAAAGCTATTTTTCATAGGACCAAAGACATGATCCGCGTGATGAAACGCTAGACGGCATGCAGGGAACAGTAACGAGGTGAATGATCGATGGCGTCTGTTCGCTGACTCGTCGTTATGCAATTACATCGACCTCCAGCTACAGACAGTGGGATTACAGACCGTGCTGTTTTTGTCACCACCAGTGCTGCTGCTGACAGTACTCATAGTACGTGCTCTGCAGCAATGCTGAACAGAATGGCTACTGACTTTTTGTCACGCCATCAATCAACGCCTATAGGCCTATATGTGACACCTTCCTGGTGTCACAAGCAGCGGCCGTTTATGTTTACCGTCCGCGAGTCAGACAGTGTGAGGTTTCCTCAGAAAAACTATAAGTACTGAGAAAGTGAGTAACTTCAACGTCACCAGCGTCGATGTCGCAGTGGCTGTCTCAACTCGCCGCAATAACTCACTAGACTATTTTAACTGTTTCAACTTTAACCCCATGACGACGTAAGCAGTTAGTCTGAGCATAATGACAGTGCCTTTCGCGCTGAAAGAGCGCTAACTATAAAAGCTTTCGCCGATATTGTTCGACATTCGCGGCGACGATGATAACAATTTGTCAGCGAGGGTAACAAGCACGTTCGTAGCAGGTCGTTGGTGAGATGAGTGAAGTAGACAAGCCAGTACTGACGGATCACTATCCACGGACGCTTGCAAGCGATCTGTCTAGAACGGGTTAACATGCAGCTTTTAAAAATTAAAATATTAAAATGCGTTTATTGCGTGATGCTATAGCACAATCTGACCAACTCGTGCACTTTTTGCCGATGTTTTGTTGCTGAAAAGTTTACTTGTAATTGTAAAAAAATTATCAACACGAACTACGACAGCAATCTGCTAAAATCTTAAACTGGGTCCTCATTCCCAAAAAATGATTGATTTGTGATTATAAACATTTGTGCCATATTTCGTGAAAATCTGACTAGTAAGTAAGTCAAGTGTAAATTTATATATAGGCCTATTAGTGCATACTCAAATCTCTAATGATAGTATTTTTTTAGAAATCGTGATCGACAAACTAAGACCTACCATCCAACAAACAGCGTGAAACGATGACCTGTCTGGCATATTGAAACAACAGTACTGAAAATGGCTGAGTGGAATTTCTATGTTGCTTCGAGCGATGCTGACGCGTTATCCATTGACGACCGACCTATGTATGGCAGTGGCAACCAGGCCTCATCGGTCGGTGCAATGTGCCGCAAGGCTCGGATTAGTTTTAACGATCGACGTCGGCGATCAATCAACCACGTCACCAGCACTCACTGACTCGACTAATGTTTACGGCTCCCTCCCTCTCTGCCTGCTGTCATATCATTCACGAGACACCAACGTACGCCGTCAATGACCCCGCGCTGATCAGTCTAAAAACAAGACGTAGGCCTACTATGACAGCCGTCAGCAGAAAGCACGGATTAGCACAGTGCTATGAGTGTGGATTGTAAAAGACTAGAACACTATACACGTTGCACAGCGTAATCTACCCCCACCGGTTCACTGCAAGCGGAGTGGAGGACGGGCGAATGTCGTGTTGGTCATCGCGGCGATACACGTGTATTGATTAATGACTTTGCCTGCTAAGCTGGACCACGACGCGCGCACATGCTGATCGACACTTACGACACTCTATAAGACAGCCAACCAGCTGGCGACTAGGGAGAGATGAACGTATGCTCGTCGGTTCGATAGCAGATGCTGCAGCAACCTCGTGTTATAAAAACTACCGTCGGCATGCTGCCTGTTTAATGACCACTAATGGCTGTTGTCATAAAATCTTTGGCACACTATACAACGCGTCGATTTGTCAAATATTGACCAATTTTCCACATTTTCACTGGCATACTTTTTGAAATTTTTTAAAAAGTAATCAATTCCTTAATTGCAGATCGCACCACACCTAAAACGCTTCGCTAATCTATTTTTTCAAGTATGAATGTAAACAATAGCGGGCACTGTAGGCTGGTGTGCTAGCGGAAGTGGACATTTTGTACTCCACATAACGTGATGATGCTAATCGTGATAAGCAGCAATGACTTAGAGTTTAGGCCTACTAATCTTAATATTTTCGTTTAATATATTTATGTGCGAACAATTTCAGTGATATATAAAATTCACAATTACTTAGCTAGTTTTCTACTTTGTATTTCACACAGTGACGCATTTGAAATGTCATAGAATGTTTGGTAATCATGCACTTAATGCAAATTTTCCGGACAGACTGATGTGTTTGTAAAGTCGGTCAATATTTGGTGAAGTTGGCAGAAACTCGCTGGTCTACATTTTGACTGACAAACTATACACACTCACTCACGTTCGATCACTTTGGGCCCCGGTCAGCGCATCGCCCGTACGTTCTGCAGTGCAGTGGACATTCATTCATCAGTCACTGCAGTCGGTCGGAATCAGATCATGACAATCTTCGCTCCATCATTCACGATTAACTTATCATCCGACGCCAGACTTGTAGGGTCCTATATAGGCTACTGCCGAATGAGCTTTGCTGATCGTCGCTCTCGTCGCTGGACGCAAAATGACATGGTTAGGCTTGAATGTGAAACACACAAAATATCTGCATAAATGTTAAGACATTAACATAATGTTTGTCTGTCTGTCACGCACTGGCAAGTTTAAAACATCAAATCTTTGTCAACGTGTCCGCGAAAGACTGTCTTCAGGAAACTCCCGCAAATACCCGCGTAAACTTAACACTGACAAAGTTTCCAAACTAAATAATGCTCTGTAGCCTATATAGTATCGGTTTATTTTTATTCAAAGACGCATGTTTTGTACAGTATCTGCATAATGTCGGCATAAAGTATACGCACGACGGACGGGCGGATAGACGGACGGGCGCATCAACCATAGCTAATAAAGGGCTTTGCACAGTAAGCTAAGCTGGCGACCTGCAATATAACATAAGGGTTAAACACAAAACATTTTTGCGAAAGTTTTGTGTTTTACACGTAATGAGGGCGTAATTGATAGGCCTATAGTTGTTTTTGACGCTTACGAATTCATAGGCCTACTGTATTCGTGAACATATATTTCTTTTTTATTTACTTTCATTTATAATCAGTGCCAGTGATGTAGGCTATAGTACTGGAGACGGCACCGTTCCGAGTCGGATTCGTGTCTTTATTTTTCAGGACTCAGACTTGGACCCACTACACTGGGATTCAGGGGCGTAAGTAACTGCGCCGTGATAATTTTCGAAATATTGTTGAATGTTTGTTGTTTTGTTGGCGTAATATTAACAACGGACAGATGCTGATTTCTAAACTTTTATCGTGTTCTTGATTTTCGCCGCACATGCTCAGATTGAGAATATCGAATTTCAGGAACCTTTCGTCTCGTCGAACTCATGACACAGAACGGCGGATTCGAACTCGGCTATACATCTTGATACAAAATGCGCCGTCTGATCAACGCCGACAGCGTAACACTTATATACGAGTCTACCCTGTTTACTGAGGCCAGAGCTACTGCTCATACATTCAATGTTTTCAGCAAAGTCGGCTGCATGTCCCAGTATAAAGACGAAAGCAAAAAAAAACAATATTTACACAAATCCGCGATTTCGTTAAATCATGACCATCTATCGTTCCGATCGCTAAGTCCTGAAGTCCGGATCAGAATACTTATTGTATATGATGGCTTCGAACATTCATCGTTGTCTGTATCGGATGGAACAATATTCGTTGCATCGATCACGATTAACGTGCCAAATCAACACTGCTCTTGCATTTATGCGCCGAAAAAAGCAGTGCGATCAGTCAATTTGCGCGTGTGATGAATGCTTCCGAGCCTTCGATCGTGTCGGCGACACTGCATTGTGTCGTAAGATTCAGACAACGTTGACTTCCTTCTACGATTTAACAACAAAGTCGCTGTTGTAAGACAGCACCAATCGGTCTTCCTTGCATTCATTTCATTGTTCATGAAACCCTACAGCGCAAGTTTTGGATAACCGAATGAAACTGCAATTTGGCGCAGATTTGAACGCAGAATATGCGTATAAAATATCGTAAGGCCTATATTTTTTAGTCTTTGAAAAAATTTCAGAACACATTATAGGGGACAGGTGAGTAAGTGTTTATGTACACGCATTGTATAGAAGCCTATACGTTAGTTCGTGTCTGTTAGAAAGCATTTTACGTTGCAGGTGCACGACTTTGTTAGCCTAGGCCCTATACTGAAGACGGATTAGTTGTCGGTCAGGTAAGCGGCAGTCACGCAATGGGCGGATAAGTCTGCACAATATTAGTTCAGCGCTGTGATCGGAAACGAGATGAAAATTGCACGGAATCAACTGCCACGGTGCTATAAGCAAATGCAGTGTAGGTTTTTTATAATGCGGATGAAATATTAAATCTTTCAGTAGGCTAACACGTCATGTAATCATTAATCATAAAAGCGCGTTCAAAGCAATCGAAATGAACTTAAATGAAAGCCGCGCGATTCGGCAAAAGATCTCGGAAGCGTTATGTTGCCAATTCGTGACGTAACCGAGTGTAAGCATTATGAATATACCTACAGCTTTATTCGTCAAGACACTGGCAGCGTAATAAACAAAAAAAATACTTGATGCAAAAGCTATTCGATCCAATTAAATCATAATTAAACGTAAACAAAAAGCCCAGCTGTCGCTAAGGTCGGGCCGACCAAACTGGTTGTCACTGCAGGTCATCTGAGATCAATAATTTTTATGTCATCTGAAAAGGTGTGTGCCACTTCCTATTAGTGATTAATAGTAACGTTAGCCCTATCTTGCACCGTTTAGCCACAATACATCCGTGACAGACGGGCGACGGACGACGGACGACAGACGACAACCATTGAGCCGACGTTTAAGCTTACAGCTTCGCGGTCGGCCCAAAAAGACTCGTTCGTGGTCAACTCCTGTGTGTTACGTAACATGAGCTACGTAGCAAGGGCAATTATCACGTCAATTTATTGCTTTCTGTACTTCTTCTCTTTCTGAAGTCAAGATTAGAAACGATGGTCTGTTGATGTGTTTGCGAAATTTGATGTACACATGACCGATAACTATAAAAGACTGCACAGCACATCCATTGAGTCGAAATATCGTCTAAGTAAGTAAGTAAGTAAGTAAATGATTTATAAAGCGCCGAAGTCTCAGAAAGAATCAGGGCGCAAGTGAAGTGAAGCAGAGTATGTCTGCCTAGTATACACAAAATTACAACGAATCATAACAAGAAATTTGAACTAATGCGCACGATACGCGCGAAAGCCTATAGCAGTTCCGGTTCAGTAGTTTAGCTGAAAATTGGGGTGTTCACGCTAATTTACTATACAAATGCCAAATTCTCTATCTGAATCGCATAACGATAGTAGCGTGGCGCCACCTTGTGAATGATATAGACTTGTGTCGCAGCCCGAAATCACCAAAAATCCATAAAACCTCCTATTTTGGCATTCAAGGTCATTCAAGGTCATTGAATTCGGCGCCAATCGAGAGCCAGTGTACGACTTTCTATTAATGATTAATAGTAACCTAGGCCCTATCTCGCACCGTTACTGAGATACAGCGACTTATTGGCCAAAAATCGCATATTTTGCCCACCCCCTCTCATTTAACGCCATCGTTTGGGGTGACCCTCTTCGAATTTATGGAAAAGCTTTACGGTTCCTGAAACTAGAGTCTTCCATGCAGCCGACGGTGAAGATTTGGTGATCCTAACTTGCACCGTTTTTGACTGATCCACCGGTGTGACAGACAGACAGTCAGACAGAATTGTGACGGTTAAGACGCGCTAAAAGCAGTAGCTGCTTTCGCGCGTAAAAGATGCCAAGCCCATGGCGAAAACACTAATCAGACAATAAACTCCGCTCGGCATAGTTGCCCTTGTGAATTTAGTTAAGCCGACTATGAGCCATAAATGGTATGGTCGTTAATAATTTGTTGCGGACGATTCTGGTGTAGTTTGACATTCTTTGTGTGTTTACGTGTGTTTGTGTGTTTACCTGTAGCTTCTAGTTTTATTGTACTGTGTTTTCTTTTCATTCTGTGTCTGTTTTTATGTTTACTGT
>Ga0056128_1002822_pt1 | contig 20893 bp, 17 predicted proteins | sample WorMetLIZISLAND2_FD_71113 | JGI IMG/M metagenome (GOLD analysis project Ga0056128, IMG submission 71113) | Marine gutless worms symbiont microbial communities from Max Planck institute for Marine Microbiology, Germany - Olavius geniculatus... ... | reverse complement strand
GGCATTGTGCTACGCCCGAACAGAGCAAGAATGTCCGACAAACTTCTGTCTGAACTGGTGTTTTTGAAATGCAACATTGTGTGAACAAGTTTAGATGTTGGACTGTGTAAAATTATCAAGACGGCCAAATTAATGTCATCAATTAAAATTGCTAACAATATTTAAGGATTACTTTTTTTGTGTACGATAAAGTGTCTTACTCAATAACAGCAAGAAAAATAATGTTGGAATGGGATAAAACTGCTTGCAGGTTCGTTTTTTTCCTACTGGACTTGGACTTGGACTTGCCTTTTTTGAAGAGGACTTGGACTCGGACTTGGACTTGCCCATTTAAGGTGGACTTGGACTTAGACTTGGACTTGAGGATAGAGGACTTGGACTTGGCTGTTGCTGGACTTGTTACAAGTCTGCTTAATACCATTTATGACATTTGTGTGATAGGGTTATTGTTTCGATAAGGTCAGAGAAATTGTCATTCCATGACTGGAAAAAATGAAAAGTCAGGGAATTTTGCTACAGAAGACCTGTAGGAACCCTGGTTTTGAAGCAACCTAGGGTGTCGTTAATTTTGGGACATGGTGTATGTTCATGTGTTTATTATTCTGCTGATGACTGGTGTTAACATGACTATCATTACACGACTCAGGACCATGATTCCTGTTGATTTCTCTTTCAGAATATGAATTCTTGAGGATTTTGGTTTGCTGAAAAAACCCTTATTTTTTTCTAAGTTTGATGCAATGAATAGTACTGCTTGTTGCTTATTGCTTTGTATAAAGAGTGTTTATGTCAATGTTCGTGCTTCTTTTAGGGCAATCTTGTATATTGTACAAGTTTCTGATGTTGTCTTTCTGAGACCAGAATTGACTGATTATCTGTGAATTTTTTCATATCATTTTATGGACTGCAGAGCAACTGCCTTTCCCGAAGTTTAGCCCCTTTAAGAGGATTTTTTGGTGAAAATAATATTTGTAAAGTACAACATTTGAGGCTGCAAATTCTCAATTTTAGAGCATTTTATAGATATTTTAAATTTTTAGCACCTGTATCGACCTTGTTGGTAATTTGCTGCCGTTTGTCACAAAATTGCAACTTTCTGTCTACCATTTGACTTTCAAAATCTCGACATCGCCGGTTAATATGTAAACAAGAAGCAAGAAGATTGTGGTAAAAATAATATAATTGTGACACTTTGATAATTTGCTATTAATTTTCCTTGTGGGCATCATTCTTACCTAATAGCCACGGTGTCTTTGAACTATTTTTTTTTATTATTTTTGTCTGCATTTTGTTTGTTCACTGCTATATAATTAGTTTATTTTGTTGTATTTATTTAACTTAAAATAATTAAAACAAAAGTTGTTTGCAGTATTTGACTGTTTAGTTTCTTTAGGTATGCAAACGTATTGTAACTTTTTCACTTTTTGGAGACTTTTTGATATTGCATGAAAATGAGAAGATTATCTTATTAGAATGTGTTGTTGCATGAAGTGTTGTAATAATTGAATAATAATGTTAATAATGTACATAAATGTGTTTTCACTTGCCATTTTGAACTATTTTTTCATCACTGATTTACTATAGTGTAGGTCTATTATGATTGAAATGAGCGTATGTATCATATAGCGTTATGGAAAACATTGATAATCGCAGAACTAAAGCGCGTTTTTGTCACACTATCATACCATCTAGATAACGAAACTTGCAGCTTGGCTCGCTTTGGTGTCCTGTTGTAACTGCAGTGCATATTCAGGCATTATGGTTACATATATACCCGGTAAGCTTATTTGATCCAATTTGATGTGATTAATATGACATACAGTTCGTTCGTTCTTTTCTTGGGAATTCAGCATGGGCGGCGCCAGAGGGAGGGGGCAGATGCCTTGCGCCCCTCTCCCCGGCTGTCAATATGGTGGTGATAAAGTGCCCTCTGGCAACCATACACATCCCAAGATGTGACATATTGAACGTCATTTCTGTAAGACAACACGAGTATCTAATTTTTGGCGTTTTCTAAATTAAAAAGCATGCAAATATGTGCGGCTTTCATTGAACGTCCAAAAGCTAACTTAAGGGGGGCTTCACCCTTCTGACCCCCCCTCCCCTTCCCGACCAGGGGCTCTGTCCTTGGACCCCGCTACACCTTTCTGATAAACACAGTGTTTGAATTGTGAAAAATTAGCTCGGTGGTTGAACTTTCTACGGTCGGAGCCCAACCAGAATTGTGATGTAAAGCCTATGTATAATGGTACATAGCTGACTCCCCGGTCCATAATTTGACAGTGTGTTAGGGGGGTTAGAACGCAGTTGGGGAAAATCCCCCAATTTGTCCGGCAACTCAAACACTGGATAAACACAGCAACTGAAATAAAGTCGGCATTTGGCTCACGCGCAAAAAAATCATTGCCTCATGTGCCTGCCCTTGCCTTTCTCTCGGTCCCCCGCAGCTTCAGATTCCTAGCGCCGCCCATGGAATTCAGACGTAATTTCAACCGTAGCTGTAGGTTTGAATTAGCTCTAATTTTTACCTCCGCCAAGGAGGTTATGTTTTTGCCAGAATTTGTCTGTCTGTGTGTTAGCAAGATAACTCAAACAGTTATGGAAGGATCTTTCTGAAATTTTCAGGGAATGTCGGGAATGGCAAAAACTACAAGTGATTCAGTTTTGGGGGTGATCCGGAAGGAATCCTGGATTCTGGATCACTTTGAAATTTTTCGTTAACATCAATATGCTTGGCGGAGGTCTGCACTCTCCTAGTGTTTTTCTAGTTTAGTCTTTTAAACATGAATATCGGAACACGTCAGGGATAGGGTAAAAAATCCACTCACACTGCATATTGATGCTGTACAATGTAGGCCTGGCCGAGCTAAAGGCGCTTAGAAATCGACAGAACTGAAACGCCAGTTCAGTTGCGTTGCATGGAGTGTGCAAAGCGAACGATCTGGCAGTTCGCTTCAGTTGAGTATTCTCACACCGAATTCGTACAACAAATCAGGTGTACGGTGGGTCTGTTGAGGTGCAGTCTACGACGAGTCGACCCGAGCTACAGACGCTGAAGCTCGTGACAGTTTAGTATGGCAACTACAGCAGACTGCTGAAAGTCGCAACTGCACTAATATGCTGTGTCGATAAACGATGCGCAGCCGGTCTTCGTTCAATCTAATTAATTAACAGAAATGAGAATGAAGTATAGGCGCCGAGTGCAGACGTGCATGATATGCGTAGACTTTTAAGCAAGCTAGCTGTGAATTTCATGTCCGGCTTACCGTTTTTCGCGGTCATGTCTCGGCTTAGACTCAATTTTCGCGCGGCAGTGGCTTAATAGCAAAATTTTCGCCGCTGGCGGCCGGCTAAGTCGGCGGCTTAGGGGTCAAGATATGCGGACGTCCGCCCAGTTGTCGAGCATCGACAGCTCATCTTCAGTCAGCTACTGAGTAAAGGTTGAGCCGCCCGCGTTTGATCCACCCGCGCGCCGCCTGTAATCGCAAGTAAACATTTTGACGGACGGGCAACACTCGCAATGCGGCCCATTAAAAGAGCACATATTAAATATTATACTTACAGTTGTATTTGGAGATAATAATGAACATCTACGTGTAACAGGTGAGACTTGATTTAATGGCAAAACATTTTCAATTCAAAACCATGCAATTGTTGGTCGATTAAAATATTTGGATTCAATACTTCATGGGTGCGATGCACGAAACTAAACTTTTTTTCTGGGTGCGTACGACGTATTTGCACTGAACGAGACCACGTGAACTCAACCAAAGTTCAGTTGTTCACTGAACGTAAACATTTCTGAGCATGCGAGCGAGGGAGGTCAAAAGTCACGCCCCACGACTATTGCTTGCCATACAGTTATGTTTTGCTGAAGGCATAACTTACGTCGCATGTCTGAAGTAAATCAGAAAACGTTCTGTGTAGATACTGTTTCATGTTCTTGCTAGTAGGCCCTCTGCGCGCATTGCTAATATGTATTAAATATTACCTTGCCAAAGAGACAGATTCTCCCCTAATTATTTGTTTGATGATGCCTATACTCCAAAAATTTACGAACGGAATTTGATAAAATTTTGTGGAGAAAGTGATTATATTTTGCTGCAATTCGAAGTAGGCCTATTTCGTGGGTCATTTTGAACCATTATTCAAGATTATCTACTGTTAAGAGATCAGGCGCAAACTGACACTAATTATATTTGCCAGGTGCCAGCACCATCAGTCTCGGCAAAAGGTTGAGATCTTCGATCGTTTTTAGTTAGTAGGCTATTTGTTCTGTTGTTGCTGCAGTATAACGACGATCAAACGAGATGGCCGGATGGCATGGCGGATGCGTATCTCGTCCGTGTCTGTGGACGCTTCCATCCAGCCTCCTGACGCTGTACTTAGAGGACCTCGAACACGATGATCAGTCACAGCGTCACGCGGCGTTCCAACTCATCAGTGACGCGTCGCAGAGGGCTGACAACATCGGTATCGACGAGTTCCCGCTGCAATGGTTTGTATGGTTTCCGCCGGTCGGATTTAAACCCGATTAAGCCTACCACAGTTTTTTTTGCCATTGATGTACAAAAACTTACCATAAATTCGGCGTTACAACTGCTGTTTTGCTGCTATTACGGCTTTCAGAATTCGGAAGTTTTATAGAGACCGGAAAATGTCGAGCTACACGAGGTCAACTGAGGTGAATTTGGCGCAGCACCCCATTAAGAGCAGCTAGAAAATGTTGCGCTGCTATCTGCCAATATCCGGTCTGTGAGGTCCCCTTTTAGTTAATGCGCCTGTTCGGCCGAACTTGCCGAAAATGCTTAATAAAAAACCGCTTCTGCTCACGAGTGACAACACTCGCTCAATTCACACCACCACACTCTTTGCCAAATTCACACCACATTTTCGACGAAAGAAGCGTGATGTGATTGCGGTATCGTGACATTGCAAGCACAACTGCACGAAAGAAGTGTGGTGTTGATGTTAAACTAAATCCAGAGTAATTTAGTAAGAAGCGGAATCGACGCTGTTGTTAATATTTACACAACGCTTTGTTTGCTTTCGTTAGGTGGCAGCAACGATTTGCAATTTCATGTTTTGGTTTGGGTTCAACCCCATATCCTTTCTTTCCCTGGAGGGTTAGGGACCCCGATGGTCCTGTCTGAAACAATGTTTCTTAGGATTCCGCAGCTTTAGCCTATACCAGCCAACTGGCGTCTAAATTCGAAATGGCTTGCGCTGCTAGAAACAATTTCGTTTAAAAAGTTGGTGTTGAAAGAAGTGTGGCAAAGGTTGTCATATAAGTGTGGGCCGGTATATAGGGGCCTATAATGTATAATAATGACTCCCCCTGAAATAACTCTCCAGTCATATTATTATATGTATAGTTTACACTTCCCTAGCATAATATTAACTTCTTGTGTGACTTTGCGCCCTGATTCTTTCTGAGACTTTGGCGCTTTATAAATCATTTACTCACTTACTTACTTAATTACTAATAAAAGGGTTTCTTTAAAAATCGTTGTTGCTGCTTATTCAGTATATGTCTCTCTTATTCTGTATAGCTGAATAGGAATAAATACTGACTGAAGGAGTGTAAATTATACATATAATAATGACTGGAGATTCATTATTATATTATTATACATTACACCGGTCCACCGTGTAGGTTCGACCTGATGCTGCAGTACGCTGCTGTCTCTGTTTTGCTCTACGAACCATCACGTCATCAGCAGACGGATCCTGGACGACGGCTGCTTGGGCTGATCGTTGTCACGGACAGTCGCTTCACACGCAGCGCCCACCCGACATCTTGTCAGCTGCTTATCGTCACAGCGTCTCAACTATCCGGCCGTCAGGTCACCCAGGACATTTTTCAGCTGTTTAGCTGTGTCCCACCGGTGGGAAAAATTGCCCCACCGGTGTTCCAAACTTTCCCACTAAAAACTTTGACTTACGGTAACTTTCGTCATTTTTTAATGTTATTTGTTTAAATTTCTGAACTAAAAATTATTATACACGGCAAACGCACAAACTTCGCTACTATACTAATTATCTGAGCCGGCTAATTCATGGCGTATTGTGCTTGTTATTAATTACCGCTTATGCTCATGCTATGTCGCTTAGAAATAAGGCTCTCTGATAGTTGAACTCAAGTCGGCAATTTTAACTGTCAGAGAGCTTTACTTTCTATCTTGCGGTCGGCTCAACTGATAATTGATGTGTTCCTACTGGCATTTTCACTTGAGGTTTTGCAGCTAATAGGCTTATTACTGTCATTTGATTTGCCAGTAAAACTCAGTTACAAATGCTCTGATCATGCAGGTGTGGCGTGATCTGGCCAACTTCGGCCTCGCCTTGGCTACTACTGACTCAAAACTCTGCCGTTACGTCGACTGTTTCACGGAGGTGTTTCTGCCCTGTCTGGAACACGTGCTTGCTCTGAGGGACGTCGGCTTCGTCGTCACCGCGTGCATTCCAACAGCCGGGGTTCTCGCTGGACGTCCCGGTAATCACGTCGACAGCTACGTCATGTACAAACAACTGCACGCGTCCGACGTTTACAGCGTTAGTATCTTAGAACGAGAGACTCCCACTACTGAACTTAGCTCATAATTAGCCTAAATCTGAGTACTTTCGCTTCGGTCGCTTGCAATAAATCATGGTTTTTTCTCCCTTTTTGTCTCGTTAATTCTTCTCAAGAGGCAGAGTATTTAGGGACATCTCTCTACTCACTGGCTATTAGTACCCGCGCCTAATAACATCCACCATTTTATCTTCTCACGAGGCCTGGACAGCGGCTGATGTATAGCGGAGAGCGCAACGGTTCATCGCCGACTACGCGTTTTGATGCTGCATTGCTGCTGCTGCTGGTGGTGATGACGACGATGATGATGATATAATAATCATATGCCACTTTACAAAAAAATCAGGCGTTGTTGTATTAACTTGTATCAGCCGGTGCCGGCGATGTTGTCGTCGAAAGACGACGAAGACGACGCCGACTCAGAGGACAACGCGGAGGCGAGGTTGTCGAACTTGTCGTTCACGCTACGTCCTCTGCCGGATTACCTCCCATGCCGCGCCGTCATCGACGCCGGCAGAACACTCATCAACGTCCGACCACTCCGTCGGGATGAAGTTACAGACTTCTACGTAGCCATGAAACAAGCCGCCGCGTCCGGCAATGGATACGGTAGGGACGTAAGAAATATGTTAACTATAATGACCATAACATACATCTGAAATGTCGTTCAATTTTTTAATTTTTGTCCAAATTATGTACAGCTATTGCACGAAATCTTTTTTGCTAAGTTATGTAATTTTACACGACGCATGCACGTTTTTCTTACTTTTGGCCAGTATTTTATCTTGTAATCCAGTTATCGGCTGCAACAGGGAACAAAGACGTTTTATTCGTTTAAAAGTATTCAGTTTGCCAACGGACGTACTTATTTTCAAGTTTGCGTGAAAAAATAGAGTGCTTATTATGTCTGCATTATAGTTTTGTATCGCGCAACCAGCAATATTAGTTACTAGTTAATAGTTAGGTCTACTGCAGAGGCATACTGCCGAATAATTGACAAGAATTTGACAATTATTATTTTTGGCGACCATGCCTAGAATTATACTACGAAATTCGGACAACAATGTCCGAATTTCGTAGTATAATTCTAGGCATCCGTTTTTTTCAACCCAACTGTCAAAGCGTTATGGTAGTGCCAATAAATGTAAAAGAACGACAATTATTTGTTTTTTTTTCGTCCAAATTTTATCCAAAATTTCGTTTTTTTTGTTTGAAAAAGCAACATTGCGCCAGTTTGTTCGCTTTTCGTGAAAAACGATTTTCCTATGTTGCTAGGAATGGACGAGCTGCAGGGACTGGCGTACTTCGTACGCTGGTATGTCGATGACAAATACAACCTCGTTTATGAACTACCACCATCAGACGATCAGTCAGCTCAACTAGACCTGGTAATAATTCAAAAGTTTTTAAAGAGTTAACTTAACAAAAATTAACAACTAATTAGTCGTTACTTTTGATTAAAAATTAGTTGTTATATCGCATTTTTTTGTGTTGAACACAGTTCTCGCAGATACATTAAGACACAGTTGAATGTTTTAAACCGACGTCATTTATTTTGGACAGACTCGAATGTTGTTTTTTTTAATAAAAAGAACTGCTGATTGACATGCTTGTCACAGTGTTATTGTATCTGCTTTGTAGTGTTTTGTTGACGTGACTTTAATCGAATGTTTGAATATTAACAGTTTTTAATAATCTTCAAACTGCGCTCTAATCCAAGCAGGAAACCAAGAATCAGGCAGACAGACCACCGGGTCCGGTGATCGTCGGTTACGTCAACTTCGGTCCATCTTTGTACACGCGAAGTCACGACCACCCCGCTTTGTACGACGGCAACATCGTCCTGCGGCCGGAGTTCCGAGGTCGAGGCTGGGTCAGCGATCTGACGGAGATACGCATCGGGATCGGCGTCGACTGCGGAGTGCGCTGTTTCTTCGAGGAGACGTTCATCAGTAACGTGCCTGCGACGAGAAGTCTTCGGCGCGCTGGGGCCGTCGTCTGCGGCACGGTTCCTCGCAACACGTACGTGCGTGATGTCGGATTTGTCGACGGAGTTCTCTTCTACAAACAGCTCGACCAGACTCACTCGTTCAGTCTGGCGACCAACAGAACTGAACCGCAGTCCAAGATTTGACGTCCACAAGTAGCCTAGTGACAGTCAGCGTTTCATTCGCGTAAACTCGCAAACGTGGCGTGAAAATAATCTCCAGTGTATAAATACTGCAGATTTTTACATGTAGCCGTTTATATTTTTAACAATAGCGGTTCAAATGATTGTCGTCAGTTAATCTGAATAAAGACGCGTACAGAGTGAGCGAAATAACCGCAGCCGAACTCGCTTTGTAACGTGACTTCGCGAGGCTGCATGGCCCATAACATAGATGTAAAAAACGTTCCAGGAAAAATTAAATAAAACGTTAGAAAACGTAAAAAACGTGGCAAGAATTAAAAAAAAACGTTTAAAAACGTTGAATAAAAAACGTTGGCCATAATGTGTTCAATTTCTTGCCTAATGCCAAATGCTGTAAGCGCAGTATACCTGGAATAATAATTTACATTAAGAGAACTTGATTTAATTTTAATTTAGCTGTGTGGTGGTGTGACAACAGCATTAAACTAACTAAGTATGCTAATTAAAAAAAGTTTTATTTAGTATATTTAGACTAACTAAGTAAACTACATCACTATGACCTATAATTAATTCGTTTCTGCTGTCTCATAAGTGCTTCACGAAGCTTTTGATGGGATTTTCAATGCACGTTTTTAAAAATAAAAACGTTAAACAAAATAAAAAAAACTTTAAAAACGTAAAAAACATGGCAAGAATAAAAAACGTAAAAGAACGTTTTTTTTACATCTATGGCCCATAAGAAGAATAATTGAGGCCACACACGCACGCACGTACAAAACAAGCTAGGCCTATAGGCCTACTTTGTTATTGATCTATAAGCTATGTGGGCAGCATGTTCATATAAAAGACCTGTGCGAAACAACGGTAGTCTATACTTACAAAAAGATCTATGCGATGTTGATGCGAAATGTTGCTTGAAAACGAACTGTCAAAGACTGTCAATGACAAAATTATTCGTAAGAATCACAATAGGGGCCTATATTGTTTGACGTTATATGGCTATAACATTGAAGTTTTGGCAGAAGGAGCAAACAGTGATCTCTTTCTATCAGATTTAATACCACAATAAAAAGCAGTATTTTCTCAGAGAGTACAAATTGTTAGATATTTTTATGAAAGTTTATATAAGCGTACGGGTTTGCACTTTCTTTCCTGTCAGGCTGTTTTGCTTTTTTCAGACAGCTTTTCGTTGGACCACGTTGAATATCACTGCTTTTATCATAATTTACACGCTTAACCAACCGCAATGTACACACAGCCATTCGTAAATTCGTTAAGTGAAAAACGTTATTGTCTGAGGTGTTACGTAATATCTCAGTACTTTGTTGTGTTCATGTTTTATACCTGATTTAGTCTTACATTTTTTTGCGTGTTTCATAATGCTTTTTATTGTAAGCATAATACGTGTGACAAATGCAATAAACTGCTTCTTTACTTACTTACTTACTTACTGACAAAGACTAGAGTGGCAAAAACGACCAGGACCAGACCAGAACCAGGACTTTAGGTCGATGACAAAGACGAGAATAAGGACATTACTGGCTCAGTGATTATACTCGTACGTCGCGGCGATGCTGTCGACGAGATAAACAGATGTCGTCACTAAGCAACATGACGTCATTCTCCAATAAACTTCTGTGAGAATAGCCAGGCTCCGGCTAATCATTGTAGTTAAACTGTTAAACTTTTTCATTAATGCTTATCTGAAGAGTATTTGTTACTTCTATCGCGTACTCTTCTGCAAACGACATGACGAGTTCAGATCAAAAGGACAAAGGTCGGTGATTGTCATTCGAGATTGTTTACGATTGTTCTTTTCGATCGTTTAGCCTAATATACGTAAGTTTACTCTTGCCAGTCATATGGTGTGGTTAAGCCCAAATTCCATTACGCCGACTTTCACTGAAATTTTTCCACAAGGAAAGTCGCTGACACAAACCATCGCAACATGTCAAGATGTTCACGACAAAGTTCGTGATAAGCGATCTGCGACATACTCGTTTGCGTAGCTGTAATGGAATTTTGTCCGTTACAAAGCACAAGGAAAGTCAGCATAATGGAATTTGGACTAATGAAGTAATATTAATGTGTGCCAAATTTGACGCCGATCTAAAGCTGTAGGCCATAAAAACATCATCCACGTTTTTGGTCTGCCCTGTATTACATTGCACTGCAGCGCGTTTATTCACTTGCCTGCAATATCGTGCTGTTGCAGTTTCATCCATCATCAAAGAACACATCAAAGTATTTCAACAGCGATGGGAAAATCCACCAAACGTACGTACGTGCAAAGAGTTTTCGATGTATTTTGCGTTTTAAAACGACGTCTGTCGCAACAGTTACGTTGCAAAGATGTTACACGGCTTCAGCTCAATTTGCGCGAGATTTTTTACGCGCGACAGCAGAAACTGCTATAGCGCGTCTTAGCCATCGCGATTCTGTTTGTCTGTTTGTTTGTCACACGGGTGGATCAATTACAAACGGTGCAAACTAGAATTACCAAATCTTTACCTGCGGCTGCCTGGAAGACACTAGTTTCAGGATCAGTAAAGCTTTTTCATAAATTCGAAAGGGGCCACTCCGATCGAAGGCGCTAAATGACAGGGGGGGGGTAAGAAAAATTTGCGATTTTTAGTCAATATGTCGCTATATCTTAGAAACTGTGCGAAATACAACCTAAGTTACTATGATTCACTAATAGAAGTCGTACACGGGCTTTCGATTAGCACCGAAAAAATGACTAGATGATCTTGAACACTGAAATAAAAGTTTTTATGAATTTTTTGGCGATTTGGACTGAGAGACACATTTCAAGAGCGAATTACGCCGAAATCACTGCAGGTAGACCAGCACAACTTGCACATGAAATTTTCAGCATTAAACGTAGATTTCAACGGTTCTAGCCCGGCCCCTATGTTCAAGCAAGCTTTTCGCAAAAGGGCATCAAATAGTGGTACCTTTTCAATATGCGCGATTTCGACCTCTCAAACAGTAGCTGATGCGTGACACCGCTTTCTAGCGAATGTCTGTGCAAAACAATAAATACTAGCTTTCATTATCATCATCGTGTCAAATGTCGATTGCTACGATCGGTGAGCTTAGATTGGTTCGCAGTGGGCCTTCATTATGCACTGCTGCCGCGCATTTCCTTTGCGTTAGCTGGGCTTTCTTATTTAGAAAAGACACGTCGGACAACTGTCTGTCTGTGGGTGCTATGTTTGTAGTGCGGCGCACGTGCTACAAGCGCTCGCGTATCAGTTGCCAAGTATAAACTCTATAGATTATCCGAATGCTAGGCATAACCTATATATATCTTACCTAAACCTAACAAGAAATTTGAGCTAATGTTCACGAGACGCGCGAAAGCCTATAGCAGTTTCGGTTTAGTAGTGTAGCTGAAAATTGGGGTGCTCACGCTAAGTTAATATACAAATACCAAATTCTCTATCTGAATTGCATAGGCCTGACGAAAGTTCCGTGGCACCACCATGTGAATGATATAGATTTGTGTCGCAGCCCGAAATCGCCAAAAAATCCATAAAACTCTTTATTTTAACGTTCAAGGTCATTTAAGGTCATTGAATTTAGCACCAATCGAGAGCCAGTGTACGACTTCCTATTAGTGATTAATAGTAACCTAGGCCCTATCTCACACCGTTACTGAGATACAGCGACTTATTGGCCAAAAATCGCAAATTTTTTCACTCCCTTTCATTTAACGCCATAGTTCGGGGTGACCCCCTTCGAATTTATGGAAAAGCTTTAGGTTCCTGAAACTAGCGTCTTCCAGGCAGCCGACGGTGAAGATTTGGTGATCCTATCTTGCACCGTTTTTGACTGATCCACCCGTGTAACAGACGGACAGACGGACAGAATTGCGATGGCTAAGACGCGCTGAAAGCAGTAGCTACTTTCGCGCGTAAAAAGCCAAACTTTTCGACAAAATGAAAACACGAAGTTTACGCCTTTTTCTCTAAGCGGCAGCTGAGCTTCTTGTATTTTATATATGATTGCTTCTATAGGATCACCTTCCCCCAGTCAGCAACTGTGCAACAAAATAGACACCGTGAGCCAATAAAAATATGGCACTTTACTTTTGTCCATATCTTCGCCAATTATTGACCGATTTTCAAAACTTTTTTACTGGCACACTCTGCATACTATTTGCATTAATTTGATTATTACACACCCCACTACACCGTAAATGCGTATGTACACTACTTTCTAAAATATAAATGTAAGAAAAAAAACTAACGATAGTAGCAAACATTTAGGTAAATGAAAAAAACACTTCAGACCAACATTGCGGTGAATGATCCGTAAGCTTATGACACTAGACTGTGTTAGATCCACACAGTCTAGTGTCATATAGATCATTTACCGCAATGATTGTCTGAAGTGTTTTTCTTTCAATTTTACCAAAATATTTGTTTGTTGTTATCGCCATGTATGCATATTTCATTCATATTTTACAAGCTAATGTAGATACATATTTACAGTGTGGTGGGATTTATAATAGCCTAATCACATTATTGCAAATTGTCCACAAAGTGTAACAGTGAAAGATTTTTGAAAATCGGTCAATAATTGGCGAAGTTATGGACAAAAGTAAAGTGCCACGTTTTTTATTGGCCCACCCTGTATGAAGAGCGTGTACAAAGCGACAGAAATAAACTGAACAGAACTCGCTCTCGCTTGGTACATTTTGCGTAATGAACTGTTAGTTCGTTTGTTTGTATTTTATTTCAGGTCAGTTCTGTCGCTTTGTACATGCCTTATTACGATGTGGGTACACCGAAAAAAACTTTGCACAGCGTATAGACGTTGAGTGGTCGTTGGTTGTGCAGAACAATGCGAAGCTGGACGACTTCGATCGCAAGCGCACTCTGGGCACCGGAGCGTTCGGTCGCGTCATTCTGGTCAAGCACAAGAAGACTGAACAGTTCTACGCGCTCAAACTTCTCGACAAACAACAGGTTCCTAGCCGATCTGGATGTGCCGCTCATTCGCTGTCATTTCTTCTAACTTTATGTACAGCGGCCTCCCGGGTTGAGAGTTTTACTCACTACAAACCCAAAGGGTTTATGTAGTAGGTCCCGAAACCCATTTAAAACCACCAGAAAACCTTCAGCCAAAGCTTAATCAAATTTTGGTTGCATGTTCCCGTAATACGAAATGTTTTTGTACGGTGGAGTTGAGTTGGGCCTAAACTTTAAACTTGTAACCTTGCAAATTTTTGAATATTCACCTGATGTAAACATTATGTCAGTATCTATCAGTGCATATTCTCATAGCTTAAAGGTCATCATCGAAAACCCCAAAACCCATTACGTAAAACACCCAAAATCCAATAAAAGCCGGCTTGTTGGGCTTGCTTAACCTTGCGGCCTACACGAAAGAAAGCATCTAGATTCATAAGAACGTGACGCTGAGTAGAAGAAAGACAGGATAACGGTACGTGTAGCGTGTTAGCATTTGCGGAGCTAATTCTTGGCACTTTTACGCGTAAGCCTAATGTTCGCATACTAAAAACCCAAATAAGTTTATCTTCATCCGCCAGCATAGCACAGCATCATGCACGGTTTAACATTAACCTCTGACCCAGCGATTATACAATTATTGCTCGCTTATGACGTTTAAAGTATAGAGCTGTCGAATTAACGCGTTAACTTAACGCGTTAACGAAGAATTAACGCGCGTTAAAAAATGAACGTGCATACGTAAATTTACTTAATTCTGTGACAGAAGTTTTAGTATTCTATTAAACTACGGTTCTTTGGCGATGAAATAATATTCAAATGATTAAAATTGTTTTGTTGCCGTTTCATCACCATCGTTATGATTCTGCGACACAGGCACAAATTCGTTGTCTTCATTCCACTCACCCTGTCGATGTATCAGCAATTAATTATGATGCGTTATTAACGCATTAACGCATGCGATTGCGTTAAAAATGCGTTAGCGCGTTAAAAATTAACGCTTCGACAGCTCTAGTTTAAAGCAAATATGAGTAATCATCTCAAATTCTCAATAGCAGCAAAATATCACAAGCAGCAACTTTAGAATAGATGACATAAAAAACCAAGAGCGTAAACGTTTATTGTCGCTACAAGCCAACGGCAGCAGTCAACGACATTTGTTCTGCAGAGATTTCAAGAGTTTTTCGCCGATATAAATTTACTTACTTACTTTCTTAGTTAAAATTATGCGTAAATGTTTCGCTAGATTATAAAGACGAAACAAGTGGACCATGTTCTCAACGAAAAGCGCATCCTTCAAGCGATTTCGTTTCCTTTTATCGTGAGACTCGACTTTACTTTTCAGGTGATACTGATTTATTATATTCACGATTATTATAATTAACTGCGTGTTAAGTCCCATACAATCTTGAACAGTAAGGAAACGGAAATAATTTTGAAAGTGCGTATCAGACTTGAAACAACTGCAATAACAGGCGAAGTTTATCATCAGTTAAGCTGACTAAATTTTATGCATCTGACAGTCTCGGTCGCAGAGACATAAAGGCGAATTTAGAGGGCAGCATGGCACGCATCTTTCATAGTGTTAAATACAGGCTAGAGCTGGTAACAATAGAAACTTTTTAATATCGCGGCAGTTAACCGTAGAGAGAAATAACGATAATCAATCACTAATTTCAATTAAAACCTATAGCAGTCGTCTAATTGCCAAAGAAAATGCATTTTCTTGTTTGACTATGTTTTTATTGAGTAGCCTAAAAGCTGTATCAAACTAAAATGTTGACTTTTTCAAGTTTTTTGGATTGAAACGTAAGATGATTTAGATGATTTTAGATACTTGTCATGATACATCGTTACAATATTTAATGTTTCATTGGCTTTACTTTAATCAATTTTTTTTGGTTAAACGTTACTAAATTCTTAACGATTAATCGTGTGATTATTGTTAATTTTCGCAGCCGTGTGTTGTTGGCAGGATAACGCAAATCTGTTCATTGGTCTTGAGTTCGTCGGCGGCGGAGAAATGTTCACGTATTTACGAAAAGTCGGACACTTCAGGTGGGCTACGAAAACCGCTTTCACCGTTTAATGCTTTCTTCGCTTCTGTGCCAAAAATAAATGGACAAAATAAAACGATAGAGCAAAACTACGACAGTCACATCACCATGACAGACATGTCAGGCAAATGGGGTTTGGCTTAGTGATTAAAGGTAGCCTAAATGTACAGCGTTTCGTACTCATGGGCGGCGCCAGAGGGAAGGCAAGGGCAAATGCCCCCCGTGCCCTTTCCCTTGCCCTCCTCCCCAGTTGCCCCAGGAACAATCCTGATGGTGATAAAGTGCCCTCTGGTCACTTTATCATCTTTATCATGCCAACGTGTGAATTATTAAGCGTCATTTTTGCAAGAAAGATATATTTGTAAGTTTTTTTTGCGTTTCCATATATTAAAAAGCAGACAACTTTGCGGCTTCCATTACACGTTTAAAACTTAAAAGTGTTTCAGCTTCAGGAAGGCTTCGCCCCCTAACCAGGGGCTTTGCTCCTGGACCCTGCTACGTCTCTTCCATGCACACAACAACTGAATGAGGTCGACATTTGGGCCACACACACACAAATTTATTGCCCCCCCTTGTGCCCTGACCCTTCCCCCCCGTTGCTCTTAGCTTCAGATTTCTGGCGCCGCCCATGTTCGTACTCGAGTCAGACTCGCGTCCAGAAGCGCTTTACAACCTCGGAAGTGGTGGCTGAAACCCTCCTTGCAGCACGCAGACATACCACCACCTAATCAGCCAGAGTGAACCGTCATCCATAGCCCGTAAAGTGATTAAAGTGAACTGAACTCGCTTAGTACAATTCGCGAAATGACCTGAGTTGAAATAAAATTAATCTAACTGCCAGTTCGTTCGTTTAGTGTATTCCGTGCAGTGCAACTGGAATGAACGGAACTGCACTGACATATTGCAGTCCAGTTCAGTTCTGTCGCTTAGTACACTTTTTAGACGCAACTGAACTGAACTAAGGTTTCCGATCAGTTCATTTCCTTCGCTTTGTATACGCGCATGATGTGGACTGTAGAGTAGTCTGTAACCGCTGACTGTTGGCTGTCTGGCGTTGCAGCGAGAATCAGTCGAAGCTGTACGCGTGTCAAGTGATCCTGGCATTCGAGTACCTCCAGTCACTCGACATCATCTACCGTGACCTCAAACCGGAGAACATTCTCATCGACCCGTCCGGAAACCTCAAAGTTAGTCGCACCGTTTTTTTAAATGATACACTTGACATTGTGGGTAATGTACTGTCTTTCATTTGCGCAGATTTCCAGTGCATGTTTAGCGATGTGTGATAAATTTTAGTCTTGGTTTTGTCTTTGGAATGCGATTTTCTTCAACGATTGTCTACAACTTTGCAAATATGGAAAACATTTGCCCGACCCCTGTATCCTAATGTAGCAACATGACTATATACCTTCGAGCACTCACAATTTTCTTGGTTTCGGTCTCCTTTCGGGTATCAGTCTCGGCTTGAAAGGTTTCGACCAAAACCGATCCAAGGTTTCGGGAGCTGCCAAGTCTCTGTCCCAGTCTGCAAAAAGTCTCGTGTACATGCCTGGGCTTTAGCTTAGACATCTCCATCGCATCGCCATGCTGTGTTTTGCGTTTTGGTCTGTTGTAAAGCTGCAGTGCTATACACGTGAAAATAAAGCCTGTTTAATTACGCCTACGCTCAAAAGTGCTGAGAAGTTCGACAGATCTACGCTGTAACAGTGAAATGACAGCGAGTTCCAGGCTGACGGAGCGCTAACGACGAAAGCTTTTGCTATGATGACACTTTTTATGATGATCGCGTAGGTCTGTAATTAAATAACTCTATAGACTTAGATCTATAGGGCCTAATTAAATAGAATCGTCATGCAGGGCAAGCGATTACATCTATAGCTACACATTTCTTCATAGAGTCGTCTGTCTGTCGTCTGTCACATTTCGTGCACTCTGCTTAAACCGTTCGATGAATTTAGAAGTCATTTGGCACGTACGTGTGGGGTCCAGTGACACGCTGTCTTAGACGGGGGTCCCTGAAACCTAGAAACAGGGGCCAGGGGAATCGACCCCCCTCAACGAAAACACGTAATTGCAAATTGCTGCTGCATGTCACGTGACGAACAGAAGAGAAGAGAGATTCACATTTTTCCAAATTACTTTGACTTGTTGTGGTGGGCAGATGACAGATTTTGGTTTCGCCAAGCGAGTCAAGGGGCGCACGTACACGTTGTGTGGAACGCCGGAATACATCGCACCCGAGATCATCCAGAACAAAGTACGCGCTCCTTCAATCTCCGTACTAATTAAAGCCCTCCAACGCAACGAACGCATTGTACGCTATGCAACCAGCGCAAAGCAAAAAAGACACCGCTTCTATCTTAGCGTTTTGGCCGCTGCGTCAGTTGCGTTCGTTACGTTTGTTGCGTACTTTTTTTGCGTCCGCTGCGTTTGTTTTGTACTTTCTTGCATTTGCTGCGTTGGGTGGAAACCAGACTTAAGCCAGCCTTAGTTGTTGATGGTTTGATTTGATAACTATTTGTGTAAAATGAGCATTTCTACTACCGCGTTGTTTGCAAACTTTTGTAATTCCGAGGAATTTTATTAGATGCATGGCGGTTTTGCCTATTACTTGGTAATGCACTGATCTCGATCAACGCATTTACTTTATGCCGTGTCAGGTTACTTCAGTTCAGTTTATGCTCTCTTCAAAACGAAATTTCTCAGAGGTCCGTTGCTTAAGCCTGGCTGAAAAGCTGAGTTTTCAGCCGAGCTCTGAATTGTTCACGACTGATGGTCACAGAGCGCATATCCTCAGGCAGACTGTTCCCGATGAGTGGCACTGCAATTCGAAAACTCCGTCGGCCGAGCAGAGTTCTTGTTCGGGGAACGAACATATTACCACGCCAAACCGAACGAAAATTGGGGCGACCTGAGACGTCAGACACCGAAATACAGACGTCCTTGAAGTATGCGGGACCCGTGCCACGGATAGAATCAAAGGCAGTAAATGCCATCTTGAACAGTATTCGCTGTGGCACTGGCAACCAGTGGAGGACGTCGCGTATGGCCAGTGTGATGTGGTCGTACTTGCCAGCACTAACAACCAAGCGGGCATCGGCATTCAGCACCATCTGCAGTCGACGAGTGACCTGTGAGGAAACGCCGTAGAAGACGACGGCGTTACAGTAGTCAACTCTGCTTGATATAAATGCGGCTGCAAGGGTGCGCCGGGCATCAAGTGTCAGTGATCGTCGAACACTGCGGAGTTGCCGAAGCTGATAGAAGCAGGTTTGCACCACATTCCCAGCGTGTGCATCCATTTCAAGTTCACCGTCGAATACGATTCCCAGGCTACGTATTTTCTTTAGCGGCGTCAGGATTTGATCCTTGAGCTGCAGTACACTCAGAGTAATTTTCGCCAACTGTTGACGCGTGCCCAGCCAGATGAATTCCGTCTTATCAGCATTTAACTTTCGCCGGTTCGACGTCATCCATCTGTCTATGTCAGCGACACACGCCAGGAGGCGACTTGTTGCCGTCTGCTGGTCTCGCGCTGCACAGCTAGCGTAATGTCTGCATGTTGTCGGCGTACTTAGATGGGTGAGGTTGACCGGTCGCCACGCCAACTCAGCCTGACCAACCCTTCGTGAATTACTAAGTAAGCTATCAGCAAAAAATGACGACTTAGCAACTACGCATGCTGTAGGCTTATGCCTTGGTCAGAACTTTGGTAAACTGTGCGACTTGTGCGTGCCACAATGTGTAGAAATGTGTCAGAACCCTGCTTTTACTGAACTACAAAAATTTTTACAGAGATTATTACAAGTACGGTTTGATCTGCCTGTCAGTGTGTTGCGTGCAGTACACATGACATTGTATTGTAGGGCTACAATCATGCGGTCGACTGGTGGTCAACAGGAATTCTCATCTACGAGATGGCTGCCGGACACCCGCCGTTCTATGCGTCCGATCACATGAACATCTATGAGAAAATCATCGCGTGCAAGGTAGGCTATGTACAACCAGCATCTATCTCTATCCAGTTTACCAGCCAGCGGCGTCGACGGTTCAAAACGTCTGGGCATCGGTTTCAGTTTTCGGACAGACAGCATCAAATTGCAGACAGAGGAAATTGCGGGTGTTCAAAATTCCACTTTGCCTGTAAATTTCTTCAAAATGGGGGATTTCCAGTACGAAATCTGGTACTTTTGGAAAATGATTTTGGGAGAAGAACATTTTCCGACAGACTAAAGTTTACAATTTAACATTTACGGGGCGATTACCGTTAACACGACGCCACTGCTGCCAGCAGGTGAAGAAGCAGGAATTTACGTAAATTACGTAAAGTAAAATTACGTAAAGTACGTCAATGGTCAACCGTAGGGTTGACCATTGACGTACTTTACTACTTACTGACCCCACAGACCCAACTGTGCGGGACGCCTACATGCATTCCATAAAATTGTGGCGTTAATTTGTTTCTGGAGAACAATTTTAAGACTTTCTTAGTCCACCAGCTAAGCGTTCCGTGAAACTGGGAATATTCTATAATTATTGTCGGCCAGTGATTTTTCCCGAACACACCACACAGAAGCATATGATGCTTTTCCATACTCCTATAGCTGGCTAGATTTTTTGTAGGGGTCCGTGTTTCGGTAGTTGATTCCTGGTCTCCACGGGATAAACATTTCGTAATGGGTTTATACTGACCTTTTTGAAGGAGATGAGAAGTGCAGGTGGGCGGGAGAAGGTTGAAAGAGAAGCGAGTCGATTCCCTTGCAAAAAGGGAGCGGCAAAACTCGAACTTGAGGCAAAACTTGAAACTTACGCCACTGCGACAGAGTGATGATACATTGCAGCTTGGGAGTCGTAACGGTTAGTGTCGCACTCACGATCGAGAGGTCGTGGGTTCGACTCCAGCCAGGCCGGGTCACTATCAAGTGGTTGTGGGAGACACTCTACAAAATTTAGCTGTAATTTTCTGCTCGACTCTTGAGTGATATAAATGTACAAAACATCAGGTGATATTATTCAGCAGCACATTGACACCCAGTCAGTGTGATGCGGGCAATATCACCTTTTGTAATTTTTGCTGTTTTCGATGTGCAAGTCCTTAAATGTTGCCGTTAACAAGTGTATAAACTGATGTTTTGTACATTTATATTTGCTG
>Ga0056128_1002821_pt1 | contig 20898 bp, 11 predicted proteins | sample WorMetLIZISLAND2_FD_71113 | JGI IMG/M metagenome (GOLD analysis project Ga0056128, IMG submission 71113) | Marine gutless worms symbiont microbial communities from Max Planck institute for Marine Microbiology, Germany - Olavius geniculatus... ... | reverse complement strand
TGGCCAGTTAAATTTTTGGCCATTTTGACCATTGGTTAGTGCAACGGGAAACGCGAGTTATGCAAATCTGTCAGTTAACACTAACTTGACCGGCCAGTTAAGATCCAGAAACCGGCCCTAGGTCTATTCTGTTTTAGTGAAAGGTGGGAATACAACTTACCTGAAAAGATTCAGACTTTAACAGCTCTCGTGTGTTTGACTGGTATCCGGAAACTGTTAAGTTTTCTGGCTTATGCTTCTTTGGGTCAGGTAACTTGTATATATACACGTATTACTGCAGCGGTCGGAAGGGGCACGTTCTGAGACAGAAGCTGCTATTTGTCGACCAATCACAGTTAATTAAAGCGATCTGACTGAAGTGAACGACAAGTGTGGTCGAATGTCTGTAGGTAGGCCTACTAATTTGACCCGACAGCCTTTAGCTGTCAATCAACGGCGTCAAACAATAGCCGAGTTGTTCTATATTTAAAACGGTCTTGTGACTGTGTCTTATCGACATAGGCCTACACGATAGCGCAAAAACGTTCGTTGCAACAAACTGTAAGAAAAAAACTTCTTATAACAGTATTCAGCACAGCTTTACTGTGGCCTTGGAATTAGTTCGACGACGACTCGCTAGGTGCCACATCTCATCATCAGGATGACGTAAACATGGCTTCGGAGGTGAGCAAATATTCGCAAATTCCATTCCGCTTTCGGTCGCTATTTTCTGAATGGTTTCGCGGGGCAACACAGGCCTCACTATTCGATTAACCACATCTTTGTGATAGGCGCCGATAAATATATAATTTGTTTTTAAAAACCGAAACGCAAATGCTGTCGGTTAGGCCTAAGCATGCCAAGTGCCGAATTAACCGATATGCCAAGTATGTCATGGCATGGGGCCCCCGCGCCAGGGGGCCCCCGTGGCGGCAAAAATTATTTTTTCATATTAGTATTACTCTGTTGACTGTAGCTTTGTTTGCACGTTGCTTTCCAAAAATCTCTAACGTCTTCGTTTCCAGATTTAGCTGGTGTAAACTTATACTTCATAGTTCCCTTGATTGCACTATAGATATAGTATTGTTAAAATTAATAGTAAATAAGAGAAAGGGATGGCAGCAGCTATTTTGTGCAGTAGGGGAACATCGCAGCTTTCCAGCAAACATAGCCCACAGAACAAAAATTGGTACGCCTAATGCCATTTTCGGATGAAAGTTACGTCACTGCCCATAGAGCACTTTATAAAGTTGCACAATAATAACGGCTTCAACTCTAACTAGAAATACGTTCTGTGGAACAAGGTATCTGTCCTATTGCCACGTTGTATAGCCTAGCAGCTGGGTAAGTGCAAGCAGGGCGCAATTATCTTACACGGGGGCCGAGTTATAGTCAATTTTGTCCCAAAATTCGTTGCCATGGCAACAGGGGTCGGCAGGGGAAAAATTTTAATGACACCATCGAATAGCCCGGCCCCAAAAATAAGAAGTAGGTGCAAACAGCGCGCAATTATCTTTTACGGGGACCGAGTTATACCGCTTTAAAATCCCCACAGGCCGTAATGCAAATTTTTTAAAATTGAGGGTAAAACAGGGGAAGGAATTATCAGATTTTTATCCCAAACAAACTCGATTTTACTTTTTGGGCCCGACGTGCAATAAATTAATAATGCGTTTTGAAGGGTAGACCCCCACCAAAATTTGCGTTCTCCGTGTAGAGGACTTTTTGAACCCAGTAGGTTTAAACTCAAACGGTTAAAATTTACGTTTTGTACTAAAAAAAATTATGCGCTTTTTTGTCCTGGTCCATCTCCACTCCATGCAGTAATGTCGGCACAATCCACTGTTGAACCATATGTCGCAGCCTGAAATCACGAAAAACAAGAACTCCACCTGCCATTAAAAGGAAAACGCTCTACAGCCTATACAGTTCCTGTTGCTGTATTTACCTTCAATGTCATTCAAGGTCAATGATTTTCATGTCATTTTAAAAGCAATATGCGACTTTCTATTAGCGATTAATACAGTATAGTAATGTTAGCCCTGTCTCTCACCGTTTCTGAGATAAAGCCAGTTTTCCATTAAAACGCACATTTTTCTATCTTTTCCATTCAACCCCAAATTTGAAAATGTTTTCCTTGCACTGCATCCCCCAAATTATGTACACGGAGAGCCGCGACAAATGAATAATTATTCGTATAAAAATTTTCTTTTAAGACCTACCCGTTGGCCGTTAGTTAGAGTGCATCCGTTACATACAGACGAAAGGACGAATGACAGACGTCAACGATGCCAAGACGCCGTACAGCATAGTTGTTGCGCGTCAAAAACAACAAAAATCAGGTTTTGGATTTCAAGATCGCTTAAGGTCAACAGTGTAGACCTAGGTGCCCCAGAAAAGCAATAGATGTGACGCTAAGTAGCGAGTATGTGTCTATCTGCAACCATTGTCACGCTAAATTAGTGGATAGTAGCAAAAATTGAGCTTTTTAAGCGATACCCAAACTTGACGCTCCGAGGAAGGTGCTCTACGCCACAGGCTATAGCTCGCTAAGTACAGGGATAAACCTATATATGCCTAGCTAGCTGTCAGTTTTGTCATACCAGAGAAAACGTCGAAATGTTGGGAAATTGTAAGTCACTACAAAACCAGTTGTAGAAAGCAGTGGCGGATTCAAAGGGATGGGGGTGGCCGCCCCCCACGACTGGATGCGTCATAAAACAAGTGAAAATTTTGCACCAAAATGCATTATTGTTGCATAAAGTTTTCAAACATTTTTGGGGGGGCACAGCCCTCTCCCAGGCTCCACTCCTACCCTTTCGTCCCCTATTCTAGATTTCTGCATCCGCCACGGGGGGAAAGTGTAACGGATACTTTTAAGATGCCGTACAAAAGCTATAGCAGGGCTTTTCTTGGAAAAAGGCCGGGGGCCCCGTTGTCGCATGGCATCGCCCCCCTGAAGATAAATCCGGCCCTGAGCGTGCCCCGCCAAAGAACGGAGGTAATGTTTTAACAAGATCTGTTTCTCCGCTAAACTAGGCCGACTCGAAATTTAAAAAACAAATGGGAAAATAGAGCGCGGCCATATAAGCTATTTATTAGATTCTGGTATTGATATGGATTTACGATCCAATTCCCGCAGTGTAAAAGCATTGTTCACTTATTTGTATTATACGTTTTATTTTACACTGTACAACTATAGCTCAGTCTTTAACAATTCTTTTTGTAAATTTTACTCCACCATTATTTTATGGGTTAACCGCGTTAACGATGCGGTTTTAGGCCGCGAAATACCGGCATCGCTCCGCATGCGCGCACTAGTGACAACTGACCAGTAGGCCTATAGCCTTTGCTCGGCACCAGTGTAATTTTCGTTAACAAAAACGATAGCAAAAATTGCAAATAACAAAAAATAACTGCACTGCATAGTCATGAATACTAAAACAAAACTAATACAAACAAAAGTAAAAAACGAAAAATTTAAAAGTTAAAACTATTAAAAACATTTAAAACTTTTCAATAAAAATGTTGCAGTTGCTGCAAACTACACTGAAACTAAAAAGTTTAACATTAAAACTAAAATTAAAAACATAATAAAAACTAAAAAAGATGCCCAATTGTGTAAAAATGTTACAAAGGTTTTTCTTGTCACAAATAGCTTTTACCCTATCGTAAGTTACTTGTGCATTATTGCGCCTGTATTATTGTAACACTTGCGCGCGTATGACTTGTAATTGAAGGCAACTAACTTCCTTACTTTAAAAAATGTAAAACTAAAACTTTGCAAGATCGTCAGCTTTTGCTCAAGGCTAAGGAGTGCCCGCAAGCAGTTGTAGTTGCTTACACGGACAATAATAAAGTGGCGTCATCTAGCGAATGACATTTCGTGAATCTAGGTTGGCTGGTTCAAGTAGTATATCATGCACACAAAAACCCATGTGACCTTGACGTTTGACCTATGATCTTGATATTTAACAGGCTTTCGAACAGTTTGTCAAAATACATGTTTGAGCGAAATTTCATCAAGCGGTTTATGAATTATCATGTTAACAGAAAAAACTTAGCCACGATGCTGAAAACAATACCGCGGGCAGTAATACAAACAAATCAGAGCGAAAATCACACCTCATCGCGCTCAGCAGCCGCAGCAGCTTGGTCCAGTGACGTATTAACGCTCTGCGTCGCAAGCAGCTGTCAGAAAAGTAGATTAATATTTCGAGCAGACGGACGGACGGACGGAGCGAATGTAACGCAATTACCACGCACGACCAACCAGACTGTCGCCTATACGTGCGACACGTGACGTAAGGAACTATTTTGACGTCGAAACCGCTTGGTATTTAGCGGCCATATCTTGGTAAGTACCACCACAACATTTCAAACGTAATAACTCCAAATAGCGAAGGTCCAACAAAGTTAAGATAAATTAATCACGACGTAGACAAATACATCGCGTGCTATAGGTTCTTCGTACGTTTTCTCGTTTATTACCGAGCCGAAGAATGATCTTATAATTTCCGTACGGCTGTTTATCTGTCTGGGCTAATTAGTTGAAAAGTGGTTTTGGATATTATATGATTTTTGAAAGGCGCTAATGAATCAAACATCACTAGAAAAATTTTGTTAAGAATAGGACTATCGTGATGCCGAGGGTAGTCAAAATATAACAAAGTTCTTGCCGAAAGTTTAAGCTGAGTGTTTTGGGTGTTTTTCTGGTGCGATTACATTTTCATTCTTGCTATGACAAGGAGTACAAAAACCTTTTAGAATAATAGCGCTGTATAATTGTTGATAAATTCTAAGGTAAATTTCGAGCAGTTGCAAGACATAATCACCAATTTACTAAAGTACAACAACATAGTACAGTAAAACACTCTACAAAAGAACGGCAATATAAAACAATGCAATTTGCATCATACTAAAATTTGAAACAATGTGATTTATTATAGGGGCCTAATATGTTAATAGTCTGCATAGTATTGAAATGTAACACAGACAAGTGAAAGCCCGAAAAGTGCTTAAGTTACTAAATCGCTTTATCATTTTGTCAACTGTCACGGTACGTTTGTGTTTTTCACAGAAAAATGTCCTCTACAGACTATGACGTCAACAACGACGAGCCGCCACTGTACGAAGACTACTGGCCAATCAGCAGCGTTGCACCTGCTGCAGCTACGCCCACTTCCACCCTAGTCGTCTTGACGACAGTCGTCAAGGCGGCGGCGATGTTTACGGTTGTCACGGCCACGTTGCTAGGCAACACGCTGGTGATCGTGGGAGTCTGGAAATCGGATAAGCTGCGTTCGAGCATTGCTAACGCGTTTATTGTGTCTTTGGCTGGGGCAGATCTGATGGTGGCTTTGCTCGTAATGCCGTTCAGCGCAATCCAGGTAAGACAATAGTGTAAGCTTATTATACAGGTGAGATACTCACATCGCATAGGATACAGGTGTAACCTGTCATGCACGTGCGAACTAATTGCAGATGAACAGTATCCAATTACATTCATGTACGCTGGAGTATCAAACAGTTTTTAGAGCTGTCGAATTAACGCATTAACGTAGCGCGTTAACGGGTTATAGAATCAACACGCGTTAAAAAATAACGTAAATTTACTACATTTTGTAAAGCAGGAGTTCTAATATTCCATTAATTTGCGGTTATTCTATTTGACGATTGAATAATATTCAAGTAATTAAAAACTGTTTTTTTGCCGTTACAAATATTACTGTCACGGTCCTGCAACACAACCACGAGTTCGTCGATCGTCATTCCAGTCCCTCTGTCAATGTAATCTACCTACAACTTTAGCAATATAGAGTTAATTAAAAAGTTAACGCAAAAATTAACACGGTTAAAAAAATTAACGCCTCGACAATACTAGTTTATTCGAAGAAACCTAGAGTTTTTTTATGCGCCATTGTTTTCCAAAATATGCTAGACAACGTGATCTAACCTCAACAGCAAGAAACTAAATTATTAATTTCTTCCACCAACTTTTAAATAGGCTACAGCAGGCAATGTTTTTACACAAAACTAATCACAATCATTTTGCTACTAAATTTATCGATTTTTGTTAAGACCGCCAAAAATAATTATTACCACTTTTACGTGGACGTTTCTTGTTAGCTGAAATCCATTTTCAAAACCGTGAAAATATTGTCCCGTCAGTGAATAACTTGCTTTAGTGATTAGTTGTCACGCGACATGATTCGGACCAATCGCATCAGCAGATTTAGCAGCGAGATCTTAATGCCAGTAACGCGGGGTTTTCCTGCAACGCAACTCACACAAGAAAACTACGCAGCAAACGCAACAAACGCAGCTGACGCAAGGGTCAAATTGCAAGGATAGAAGAGGTTGTTGCATTTCTATTCCCCCAAATTTGGAATCATAATTTGGCGTGTTCCCTTTAGTTTCGGGTCAAGTCTTTCCTTTCAAGCCACTTTCTCTCCCTGCCTTTTCTTCCACTTCCATCCGTTCTTTTTTCTCCTTTTTCCCTACTTCATTTTTCTGCTTTATTCTCCTTTCCCTCCGCGTGTAAATCGTCCGGTGAAAAATAAGAGGAAAGAGTGGATCCACACGATTAACAAAACTGCGTTAACTAAATATAGCGTTTGTTGCATGCATGTACGTTGCGTGCATTGCGTAGCATGGAAACCACGCTTAAGGAATAAACTCTGATCCGGGAATAAATTCGTCCGGACAGCCAGTCATCAGAAGAAGATGTTATTGGCAGACATCATTAGTGCTGTATGTAGCCTACAGTCAGCTGACAACTGGTGTCAGACCCTCGACCGTAATCATTCACTGTAATCATTCATGTCGATAAATTTAGATCCCAATTCCATCATGAAAACGGATTGATTTGGTCCAAATCAGTCGGTCGAACCGCATGCAGCCAGCTCAATATGAGATACGCTATCTTCCACTCTCGACCGTTGCGTGTAATTTTAAAAAACAGGTTTGTCCTTTACTCAATATTTTTACAGCAGTACGTTTTATTGCAATTTGTACGTGCATTGATTGATTGATTACAAAAAGACGAAGATACGGCATCGTTTCTTACTCCCGGTTCAGTGCCCCCAGTTTGACTGTTTCTTTCAAAAACCCGTTTCGAAGGGGGAGGGGCTCTCGAGAATGCTAAATGGAAACTTATAACTTCTGACATAGGCGGATTTATGGGGGTGGCAAAGGGACCATGCCCCAAGATGCTAAAGCCGCCCTTTTTTGCCTTCCATATGCAATGCATTATAAATTTGTGCAGTAAAACTAATAAAATTTATACTCAATATATGCACTTTTAGGGGGTTTTGGGCGACCGGCCCCTACCCAAGAAGTTCACCTTTGTTCTCGGATTTCGGCCTCAATTTTTGGCCCTCGGGGGCTAGTTCGCCTCTTGTGACTCCAATTTCTGTAACGTAAGAGTAAGCAACAATAAACAATAAATAACGCCAAAGGCGTCTACACCATGCAAATGCTCCAAGAAAAAAAACAGAGGGGAGGTTTTTTGGGAAATTAAGGAGGAAGTTAAATATTATTATTGTTTTACGTTTCTGGTATATTTATAATATCTTGCAAGCAGAAGTGTTCTCTGATGCTTAGAATGCACCAAATTCGTTTTTCGCCGGGGCTCTGTACCGGACCCTCTAGTCAGCTAGAGAGGGGGATACTCTCTCCCCATTCCCCAACCCGTTGACGCCTGCGGCGCCTCACCCTGAGTTAGGGGGAAACTTGCTCCAAGGACTTAGAGTGATAGACACCCCCGAGTAACGCTCTTTATCATATGTAAGTCAATCTCCATGGCAGTCCTTGTATTCCTGGTATATTTCTATACTGTTTTGGTCATAGAAAAAAGAACGAAATTTAGCACCAATAGTCCACGAAAATACGCCATTTTGACCAGTTGACCAGTTTGTACTCACGACACATTATGACGTCAGCATTACATCATGAGTAGCAAAAAATATTTAACTAACGGCCACATTTTGTTAAAATATTCTGAATTAGTATTTTTTAGCTACTGCTACACCTGGTAAAAGTTTCATGCAAATTGATCACCATTCAATTGAGTTATAAAAAGGGTGCCTTTTTATGAAACACCGTGTAGTCACAAAACCGACATTACTTTTGTGCAATATATCGCGCAAAATGTCAAGGTTGCAGCGCTCAATTTATCATACCTTTACTTTTCGACTATCGCCGCAGGTGACAGTATAGGCCTAATGACTGCGCAGACTGTGCGAAATTTCACCTACGCACGCTACGACGGTCTGCTGCTATTGCGTCGTCATTTTGTCATCATCGTCATCATTTTCGTCGTTGTCATCTTAATTCCATTCTTCTCTTGTTCGTTCTTTTGCTTTGCCCCAGAGACTGAACAGACAAGGCATTGTGAACAGACAATAAAACAAACGGAAACGCGGACGACATTCGTGAAAATCAAGTAAAAAATTTTTAGACAAATCTTTCACACGTTTCTGTTAATCATTGCTAAGGTAGTAGCAGAAAGCCAAAAGTGATTAATTTACGAGGAACATAAGTAGTAAACAGAGAGAAAATTGACTTCGAACTGGCGGTGCCGGTGTACAAGTTTCTGCACGGTGTGGCTCCGCTGTCCCTGTCGGACGATTGTCAACTCGTCGCTGAGGTGGGACGTCAGCACCTCACGTGTGTACCGTGCTGCGGGCAGTCACAGATTGGTGAAAGAAGTTTCACGCCAGCTGGAGCGTTGCTACACAACAGCCTGCCGATTGAGAAACATTAAACTTTCAAACATTATAAGCGACTACTAAGGGCGTTTCTTGTATGCGTTTAAGGTGCGGCGCATTGTGACTAGTTTGCTTAATTGCGCCAGCTATAAGCAGCCTTACTCACTGACTCAGTCAATACAAAACACAGATGAAACAATTGAATACGCGGTACTACAGCAGTGAATAAGCAACTCATGTGTGAAGTCTAACACAAAAAAACGCTATTGCAGAACACGTGCAAATTTACGAACTTTGTATAGCGCATAAAGGATCATTGTTTTATCAGTTGGACCTTGTATGTCATGTCGTTATGCCGTCATCGTGTGTATAGGAATTGCAATATAGCGAATTGAGCATTTCGCAAAAAATAAAGCAAATCACAATGCTGATTTAAAAACTTCAAATTTCGACCGCATTTTAATTGCCACAAAAATTAAACTATTTTTGTTTCATTTTTTTCAAATATTTCATCAAAATTCGTTTAAAACAAAACAGACAACAAACATAAATGAAAACGTGCCATCTTTGCTTCGGCGAAGATAATGCGCTAACCTTACTGATAAATATTCCGCCAGTTACTAGCCAGAGTAATATGTTTTTTTTCGCTATGAAAATGCAAAAATTTAGTAACAGTATTGTTTTTGGTAATATTATATTACTACTATACAGGCTTAAAAATAAAATATAATTACAAAAGATGAAGCCACTACAAAAGCCTAAAAAGATACAGTCTCGCATCAGTATCAAAATCAGGTTTAGCTAAATAACGAGGGTATCACTACAATGCACACGCCTTTGCGTTTAGAAAGCAAAGACATCTAGTGAAACTGACAGTGAAACCTCGAAAGTGCCGTGGCGACGAATTAGATGAAGCCATTTTAATTCCCTGCATTAGGGCGACGTTATCATGATCGTTTCGATCTTCGTTGCGGCGTTCGTGCTAACGTGCCATTAGGCGAAGCAGTAATAAAGTGTTTGCACGACCCAGCAAACGTCCAGCAAACTTCCAGCAAATGTATTCAAAATCCACGTGAATTGCTGGACGTTTGCTGGACGTTTGTGGGATCGTGTAAACACCCAATAACGATTAATTCTCGTACATCATATACTCTTAAAGTTTGTAACTTGTCGAAAAAAGACTTGCGTTTCTTGATTCTGCAATGAATAGATTATTTTTACAAAACTGTTATATTAGAACAAGTGACACGTCCGTGATTAATTATTGTCAATCAATGTTCAGTTTGACCTAAACGTCGCTATCAAAACAGACGAATGAGAAAATTCGACACTACATGTAGATTACACTACATTTTTACTCCTCGCGCACTACGTTCCTAACGTAGCGAAGAGGAGTACATAAGATCAGTGTAATACTGAGGACCGACCGACCGACCGACGACCGACCAACGACCGACCTCTGTTCCTGGAAAAGCCTTCCTGGAAGAACTTCAAACGGCCATATTTCCATAACGGTGCTAGATAGACAGACACATGGTCACTATAGACCACCCATAGAAAGTCGACCCCCGGGAGTCGAATAGTCACGTGACCGATAACGTCACGTGACCCCAAAAGGTCAAACTCGTGACCCCATTATTTTTGAGGCGTCATATCTCTGTAACGGTGCTAGATAGACGCATGGTCATTATGGACCACCGATAAAAAGTCGACCCCCGCGAGTTGAATGGTCACGTGACCGATGACGTTACGTAATCCCAAAAGGTCAAAATCCTGACCCCATTATCTTCGTTGCCACGCAATGAAATTTGGCTATTTGCGGTGTGAAAAGAAAGGAACTAAAAAACATTTAAAAGACTAGAAAGCAGTCGAAGCCCGCAGGTATTTTCGCCAAGGCAATGCTATTCGCTAGGTGGCGTCACCATATTCGCTTTGCCAGCGGTTCCCTTATGCTTCTTTAACGCAATGGTAACAAAAATTTCAGTGATCCAGAATCCACGATTTCTGCTGGATCACCCCAAAATTTAATCACTTGTAGTTTATGCCATGCCCGACATTCCCTCAAAATTTCAGAAAGATCCGTCGATAACTTTTTGAGTTATCGTTGTGACACAGACAAACAGACAAACAAAAACGAGCAAAAACATAACCTCCTTGGCGGAGGTAAATACAGGAAAAAATAATGCGCGAGAGGAGTACATTAGTTTGGTCACTATCTAAAATATTTCTTGTTTGGCATTGCTTTTAGTTCAGATTTTTGTTTCGTTTTTTAAGTTTGTTTGAATTGCTTTTTATGTTAAATGTCGCTTCTATTTGTGTTTGTTATGCTTGTCTTGTGTTTCTTTTTGACTACCTTATTTTGAACACATTGATGTAAGTTTTTAATGTCGGTTGCAGGAGACTACGGGTCGTTGGTACTTTGGACGTACTGTCTGTGACATATTCAACGCCAACGACGTTCTGTTTTCAACGTCTTCGCTACTCCACCTGTGCTGTGTCAGTGTCGATCGTTATGTCGCCATAACGGACCCGTTCAACTACGACCGTAAGATGACTGCGCGCTTCGTTACCTGGCTACTGGCAGGCGTATGGACAGTATCTGCTCTAGTATCACACCTGCCAATCTACCTTAGAGACACGGTAATAAAGGTGATCTATAATGCATAACTAGTTTTAGGCACAGAACACAATACCGGTAGAAATTCACATAGACGAGTGCCTAATACCCACCGGTTTTGAGCTGTAAAACAACTAGTGTAAAACTATGTTGATATCCACTACTTGCGTCACGTATAATGGAGGTGCTTTGCAAAAACATTGAACCTCATAAACTGCAGATATATACTACCGGTAAATAGTTGCATTGCGGATGAGTGTCTACGGCACCTAAACGGTCAGATTTAGTACAATCATTGTAAGATCAAGTTGATATTCACTACTTGCATCGTAAGAAATAAAGGTGATCTACATGTCGACTACAAATTTTAGCTATTGTGCTCCGGGTATTGTAAATTATTGCAGACATGCAGGTAGGTATCAATTTGTGCAGGTGCTATAGATATGTTCAACGCTGGTAAAAATGATCTAGATTTTGCATGCAGGTGAAACAATGAGCTAGTATCACATCTGCCTATTCACCTCGGCTGGTACGCCAAAGAAACCGAACGACAGACAGATCTCTGCGTCTTCGAAGTCAATCAGGTACTGTGTCTTTATCTCTTAATCATGCTGTGTACTGACATTGCGACACTAAGTGGGTTGACTGAAAATGCCGGACATAATATAGAAGGACATGAAAATGATTGATATGAAATTGGAGGGAAAGAGATCGTTTGAAAATAAATTACATTACAATGCGAGTCGTATCGTTGGAGTAACAAGCTACAGTAGGCTATATAGAAGCAATGCAAAGATTGTTTTGAGTTTGCTCAAACCGGCTAATTTTTTGTCTTGCTATTTCACTTTCGTTTATTTCGTGTCTGGCTATTTCTTGTCTTGCAAATTGGTCTAAATTTGTCTTGCATTTTCGTGCCCGTCAATTTCATGCCTGGTCACTTGATCCGTTTATTTCATGACCGTCATTTTCAACGCCCCACTAGGTAAACAAGAAACAGCTTAGTCATAATGGCACCGCAACGTATGATAGTAAACAGTACAAGAAATTTGAGTTAATGCTCACGAGACGCACGGAGCAGTTCCTGTTTGCAAACTGTCAGTCTATCTCCAGCCATTTCGTCGCAGTTCATTCTTGGAGTGTGCGCTGCAGCCGAAGATCGCAAAAATCAATAAACCCCCTTATTTTGGAAGTTCGGGGTCTTTCAAAGTCATTGATGTTGATACGACCAAAAAGCTCGCCATTAGTGCTTGTTGTGATAGGCAATATGCCCCTAGTGATTTGCAACCGTTTTCACAAAAGACTGGCCAACAAAGGTAAAATAACGACTTTTACGGGGGTACACTGTACCTCTCTTTGATGCCGTCGTACGCAGGTTTCCTTGAACCTAGAAAATCGAGACTTGGACCGTCGAAATCTACGTTTAATGTATATCTTAACTGATTTCGGCGCAATTTGTTTTTGAAATGTGTCTTGAACCAGAAATTGCCAGAAATCCATAAAAACCTTATTTTGGCGTTCGAGGTCATCCAAAGTCATTGAATTCGGTGCCAATCGCGAGCCAGTGTACGACTTCCTATTAGTGATTTATAGTAACCTAGGCCCTATCTCGCACCGTTACTGAGATACAGCGACTTATTGGCCAAAAATCGCAATTTTTTCGACTTACTTTTATTTACCGTTTTCGCTTGGGGGTGATATCTTTCGAATAATGAAAAAGCTTTACGGATCCTAAAACTAGAGTCTTCCGGGCAGCCGACGGTGAAAATTTGATGATCATAGCTTGCACCGTTTTTGACTGATCCACCCGTGTGACAGACGGACAGACAGACGGACAGAATTGCGATGGCTAAGAAGCGCTATACCAATAGCTGCTTTCGAGCGTAAAAATGACAAAGGTCCAGTATTTGTTACAGCGGTAAATCGCCATAGGTCTTTCGAAAGTGGTAGCTGATTGTTGTAAAGTAGTTTTTTGTATACTTATTCAAATTATTACAAACTTGTCGCCTAATGTCCCAATTAAAGAATTTAAAACCACATAAAACTGTAACTGAATCAGAACTAAAACTAAAACTGTAACAACAACTGAATAAAAATTTGTGCAAACCACTAGCCGAAAACTATCTTAAACAAATTACGTCACGAAAAATTTTCTATCACAGAGTACTTCTGACGTAGTGCGCTGCTGTGCATGACATTTCGAATTGCACCAATTTTGCGACGTCGTTTAAAATAATATTCATCTTACACGTACAGTGCGCTGTGAGAAATTAATATTCTATTGTATACTGTACGTGAATATGAGTGCATGAAATGTAAACTTACACTCCAAGTACGTACGGCCGTTGAGATTACCGGGATGATCCATGTCCCTATAGACATACTGTGAGGTGACGTAATCATAAACTTGGTATTAGGGTGCTGTCATTTTCAGCCAGGTCCAAGATTAGCCTATTTTCAGAGCGTCGTCGGCCGTTATAAACGTTGCCATCGTCCGGTATAACATTCGGAAGCACGTGCCCCACGAGATTAACGACAATTTCATAATTTCGTTCAATTTATACCGCCTTTTTATTTTGTTGTATATTCCACACGTGCTCTTGTGCACACACTGACCAACAACGTTGTAGGCTGGCTGTCAATTTCTTATTACGCGCGCCACTGTTTAATTCCTGTTCAGCTGTCCTAATGCGCCGCTCCGTTATTGCCTGTTTGTTGTTCGTCCGTTCCTCAGTCTGTACCTTACGGGTTTCCAACTTGTAAAGGAAAAAGACTGCAGGTAAACTAAAATTAGTTTGAACGTTTTCCACAAAAAGACTGTAATTGTTGTACCGATTTTCAGCTAAAAAGATCAAAAGTTCAACGAATTTTTAGCCGACCAAACTTCAATGTACGGTCAGGCTATTTATACGTTTTGTCGTTCGTTTGTCGTCTTCGGCGTTTCTTACTTTAGCTGCACAATACATCGTAGGGAGTTGGCGATGATACCGTCGTATAGGGCGTTGGTAAGTTTCTATAAACTGTCAGCAGCGGTTTGGCCGTAGTTTGCAACACACAGTTTCTGCCAGCATTGACGTTCTTATTACCTATTTACAGATAAGAATAAATAAGAAATTGTTTCCATTAACATAGAACCAGGCGGAAACTTTACGTCGCAAAACATAAATCATGTAGCCGCCGGTAGCGACAGGTAAACAGTATGGTTTGGCTTGGATTAGCGACAAGTTCTGTGTTGTTATGTGATTAACTGTACGAAGCGTATGACAGCTGGCTGTATCTAAGAGCTGTACTGGTGTCTATAGGCGTACGGCATCATATCGTGTGCGGTGTCTTTCTGGACTCCTGCGACTGTCATGGCGGTCGCCTACGTCCGTATATACCGCGTAGCAAAACAACAACAGCAACACATCTATTCACTGGCTTACTCCATGGGCCAGTGTATTGTCAACCTCGACCAGGTCTGCACAGCACAACTTTTATCTAATACTGCCCGCGGAAGCGACAGCAGCACTGTTTTTGGCATTGTCGCACTTTTACCACTATAATTCATGAACCGATGCATTTAGCTTGATAAAATTTTGCATGAACATGTACTTTGGCAATTTCTGGAGTCCTGTTAAATTAATATCAAGGTCATAGGTTGAAGATCAAGATCACGTGGGTTTTTCGTTTTTCTTGCGTGCACGATACTGTTTGAACAAGTTTGCGAAGTGTCATTTGCTAGATGGCGCTACTATTACAGCCCGAGGAAGCAACTGTGTCTATCCGCGGGCAGTACTTATCTACTTAGCACAGCACTAAATAAGGCTTAACGATCTTGTTTATTTCTTTTGTTTACTTGACGCATAAGCGTTCCGTACGCTGCCCCGCAAAGCAACATAACAGCTGGACAAAAAGGCAGAAACGACTAAACACTTATTAAAGTCACTGTTCGGCGCTTTCGACGAAGTAGGCCTACGTTTGGTCGTCGGGCTTTCGTTATTTGGGGTCAGATGGCTTGGAAGTCATTGCCGTGGACACTCCGTGATCCATCGCTCTGCCATAACGGTTGGATGACATAAAGTAAACATGGAATAAAGCAAAACTAAAGTTAGTGAAGGAATTCGCATATCCTAAGAGTGTCACGACAGAAGAGGGAAAGTGCAATAGAAACGCAAACAAAAAAGAATTAGAATTAGTATAACTTCGGCAAAGATGAAAAAATTTAGCAAAATGTGGCAATTTAAATACGAACAAAGTGAAGTTATATGAAACACTGTAGTTCCAACACTGCTGTACCCTTTTAATTGTCTAAAAAGATCAAAGAAATATTATCGCAGCAGAAATGACACAGTTGAGTAGACTGTTGCGAGTAGGGTTGGTAATTTATAAAATCGTGGAATGCGAAATGGGGTGGATAATCTGTGGAATGAAAAATGTGGAAAAAAAACTTGCGGAATGGTGGGTAAAATGTGGAATGCGGAACGGGCAAGCTAAGGCTAAGGTCTAACTGGTTCATTCAACCCATTGATCCAGCACGGGGTCTGTAATCGCTCGGCCTTACCGCAGCATGGGGCGGCCACCAGAGCACTGATTTGGTGAACTTGGATTTTAGCTACAATGCAAGTCATTGTTTTACGCTTGCATCTGCAACGGGCATTGTGGCCTGGTGGCTTTTGTAGCTAAATGTGAATTTTTGCGCAATGAAGTGCAAGATGCGGCCAAATTCAGCGCGTTTTATCTCAGCAAGCACGCTCTAAATTGCTACATCTAAACTATTAACAGAGTAAATTAGGATAAAAAAATAAAACAAAAAACAACGGTTGTAGTGTTGGTGTTCTTGTGACAAAAGTTCAGAAATATAAATATTTAGGCATAGACCTAGAATAGACTAGCGACTGTCTTTAGAAAACGTCCTGGCGATTAACTGTTTGACTGCGTGAAGAACTACAAAAGCCGTATGCGCGATCGCTAGGCTTTAAGCATTAGTCAAATATGTGTCTGTAGCGCGTTATTGTTTTCTACAAATTATACACATGCGCTGTATTCACTGATCGACCCAGTAACTAGACACAAAGGCATTCATGTTTTTGCGTTTCCAGTTTTCGCATTCCACAGTTTACTGCAAACCCGAGGATCCAAGGGGGTGGTTAATCTGTGGAATCAGCGTGGTCACGTAATTTTTTGAACTAACTGATCACGTGCATTCCACACTTTTCATTCCACAGATTATCCACCTCATTCGGCATTCCACATTCTGCAGATTACCAACACACTTGCGAGGGGTTATCGATACGTGACAAGATGTGGAACTACACTGAGCGGGGCATTTTGCATCAGAAAAAATGACAGAACCAAGTGGAGACGTTTATTCGCAGTCTCATCGTCATTATCTTAATGACGGCACAGAAAACAAAAGACGAAGAAGAAGTGTACTTGGCCAGGGCAATAGACAATCTTTATGACATTGCGCTATATAAGCTTACATGCAATACTGACACTGACATTTGGAACACACACGCGCACACCCGAAATTAGCTGATAACGAGCAGGGCAAAAGCGATCGATGATTACTCAAAGCGATGACTGAAGCATGCATAAAAACGTATAATTATGCGCTAGCTGCCGTTTTTATTCCATGCTTGTTAGTTGCAGTAACTGTAGGCTCTGTTCTTAAACGTAATAATAAGCATAATAATATGGAGTGAGTACGTCGAAACGTAACGAGTACAGGATGCACGACTATTGTTTGCAATCACCATAATGGTGTCTAAAACTAAACGTAATTTAATTTCTATAAAAAGTTGGTTAAAAAATTAACTGTTTAAAACACACTTTTGTATGCATATTAACTTTGATTAGGCCAATAGTAAATTTCTAAAATAATATGTTTCACATAGTAGTGTAGCTAGTTTTAGACATGTACGGTAGTACTTGGTACTTGTGCTTGTACTTAAAGGTCAGGTGCTTGCCGACATGTGGCAAGTACTTTATTTTTATTGTCTTATATTCAAACAGTATGCTTAATAATTAAGTGCAGTGCCCAAAGCTGTCCAGAAAATTGTGGAAAATGAACATGGAAATAGGCAACATTTCAGTGAAATCTTTTTATTAACCAGTAATTTCATTACTTCGTGATCGGTGTTCGCCAATCACCGTTATTTAGTTGGACCACTCAGCTTTAGGGGTATTACGACACACCAATTTTTTTATTAAAACTTGAAAAAGTGTAGGCCTAATCCAATTGTAATAATTTTTGGTATGAACATTCCTGACATAATTGGCCATGAAGACCTAACTCAACATCTGTTTCAGCATTACCTGGAAAAAAACAGGCGAAATATGCATTAAAATCAACAAACAAAATTCAACAAACTCAAAGATAGTGATTTCTAAATATTTTCCAAATTATTTTTATTATTAATTATTTCGATAACTATTTTTGTTCTAAATGTACTAAGTTTTTAAATTTACTATTTTTTATAAATTTTACTAAACTAAATTTCTTTCAAATTAATTTTCATCAAATTTTTCCTCAAATTTATACTAAATTTTTCCAAACTCTTATCTTTCCCATTAACTTTAAATTGATTTCCAATTTTCCCTGAAACTGAGAAAAATTTTTCCTAAATTCCTTTCACTCAAAACTTTTCCAAATTCGCACAAGCGTCTGCTATTGTATTAATTTATAGTCTCTTTCGTCGAGATAGCAATCGTTCGCTGGCCTTGTGCTACCGGTAATCAAAATAGCGGAGTTTTAGAATATTTTCCAAATTTTTGCATAAAAATCACGAAGTTTGACCGTTTTGCAGCAATGTGTCTGGGCTGTTGATGAATTCAAAAAGTGACTGGTGACGTCTGGATTGGTCTAGTGCAAAACATTACCGACAGTGCTGACAACGAATGAAGAAAGCGTCTCGGTGCTATATGTTCGTTTAATGGGCCAACATTTTCTGTAGATAGTTAAAAATGACAATTGGATAAACTATTAGTCAAAGTGATGAAACTTTAAATAAATTGTGTTTTGTGTGTTATTTTATTTAAGCAATAATACTAGTTTTGATAATAATGCAATATTTTGTTCGTTTTTTCTCAAATAATGCAGCAGCAAACATTGGGTGAAGTGAAAAACTAAACAATCATTTGATGGCTAGTTGTGTCAGAATATTCGTACCACAAAAATATTAAAACTGGGTCACCTTTTTAATATGTGGTAAAAAAAAATTGGGGCTTTTATGCCTTACAATGTAGTGAGTCTTAGCTAGAGCAAGTACGTGGGTTGTACTTGATAGTCAGTTTTAAGTACTTGTACTTGTACTTGTGGCTTTAGTACTTGCAACGTCTCTGTAAATTTACTAGGTAAATTTACTAGCTACGCAGTTAAGTAAACATGTGACATTGTGGCGCTTTACAGCTGTATTGTGCATCCATCCATTTTATTTACTTCAAACACGTTTGATTGCGTTCAGATGAAGTACCTCGCCGTTGGATGCAGCGAGACAACGGAATCAGGTCAAGGTCAAGGTCAAGGTAATCATCGGGAAGTGGACGGCCAAAGGTCAAGGCGTAGTCGGCTGCGTCGTGAGCACAAGGCGGCAATGACATTGGGCGTTGTTGTTGGCGCTTTTGTCATTTGCTGGCTACCATTCTTTACCTGGTACCTCACCCCCACGTTTGGGCTACATACTGGAATTTACGTTTCCTGTTGGACTTTATATGCTGCCGTTGTCCGGGCTTAGTTCTTTATGTCCTCATATGCTAACTCTGCCTTTTCGATCGGTGCATATATGACTTCTTTTATCTTGCATTTTGATTTTAGAATTGATAACTATTTTTCAGTTGGTAGGTATCTGAAACTTTCATGTCGTCATATGGTAACTCTGCTGGCCTATTCTTTATGCTTTACCATACCTTTATAAGCTTGGCTAACTCTGCAGGTCTGTTCTCTTTCTTTTACATATGGTAACTCTCTACGGGTCTATTTTCTATACATTCTACCTGGTACCTCACGCGGTCGCTGTGTCCTCGGTGTAAGGATCCGCCCGATGCCGTGGTGTCCACGTTGTTCTGGATTGGTTACGTCAACTCGGCGCTTAATCCTGTCATCTATGCCTGCTGCAACCGCGACTTCCGCGACGCGTTTCGACGAATTCTCTTCCGACGCAGTCGACCCCAGCGATGAAACACCACGCAGAGTCAGCGTCGACTCGACTTAAACGTTACGTCCGTACTGTTTGTAAGAAGTAAAGCAATAGGCCCCTACACATCAGAAAAAACAAGACAAGTCGATGTACCGAGACAAGAGGGGGTCTTGCCAGCTTCCGCGTGTCGTACAGCCTACGAAAAATTGTTCGTAGCAACAACATCTCGCGCCGAACGGAAAAGACAAAACCGACTGCCGGAAATGCCAACAGTTTGGCAATGCATTAAATCTGCTGTCAACCTCTTACGCAAAATTTCCGTCTGCGCGCCTGGAAAACTATTTTTGTCGATTTACTTACTGTGTAATCAAGCTACATTAATGTTGTTGTGAACGTTGTTTTTATTCCAGCGTCGTAAGATCTTAACGAGTAGATTCAAAGTGATTCGGAAAACTGTCGTTCGGTGTCGCTATGAAAAGATGACCAAAGGCATCGTGTAAACTACGACACTGGACTGCTAACTCGTGTATTTTGAGACTTCTTATGGACGCTAGTGAGGCGCCGTTGGTTCATTTTATATCCCGTCCAGCAGCGAAGATGCTGCAACTTGTTGCAAGTGCAACGTTGTTGCAACGATGTTGCACAAAGTTAAACATGTTCAACTTTTTAGTTGCATAAACATGCAACAAGACGACAGCAACTTGTTGCACTGCAACAAAGTTGCATGTCTGAACGGGGCCTTGTACAACTTTATTATTGCTTTTCAGCTACAAGTTCTAACGTTACTTCTGTTCATGTAGGCTGTCATTTTCGACATTCTATCTCACCTCCGATTCTATACGCACAAAGTGCTATAAAATTAATTAACGACAGAAACATGATTAGCAGGCCATTACAGAAAAGTGAGTCAGATGTTGCAGATATGAACATAAATTTTTCCATAAACGTTACCAGCTAGTGTCGACTTTTTTCCATCTTATCTCAGCATGCATGTATCTTACTTTCAGGCCTCAAGCCAGACATTCTGCATGTGGGATCCAGAGTCTGGCAGATTAAAAAGTTTGTCCACGTATATATTATACGATAAGTGTCATTCGATTAATTGTAAAACGTATGACTTTTATTTTGTTTTAAATATTCTGTCGCATCGCTTACATTTTGGCTTTTAATAATCCAGTCTGACACAATTCATAGAAAAACTTGTTGTAATACGTATTCTGCTACGGGTGTTCAATTTTAACTTTTGTTTAACTTATTATGAGAAACCTTCGTACAGCTACAGAGCGTCAACAGCCATACGAAATCACGCAGTGCCACGTGCCACCAAACACAGATAAACATGCCCACGTTAATCCGAGTCAAGCAGGTCCGTAATCGATTTATCTACCCGGGGGAGACGGAGGGCTGTGTTCAGTGGCGTATTCAGGATTTGGCAAAGGGGGGGCATGGCGAGCGCGCGGAGCGCGAGCCTATA
>Ga0056128_1002815_pt1 | contig 20907 bp, 7 predicted proteins | sample WorMetLIZISLAND2_FD_71113 | JGI IMG/M metagenome (GOLD analysis project Ga0056128, IMG submission 71113) | Marine gutless worms symbiont microbial communities from Max Planck institute for Marine Microbiology, Germany - Olavius geniculatus... ... | reverse complement strand
TATTAAAATCCCAAATGGTTGCTGAGACATTTGGGACATTTTTAAAGCCACTGAAATAAAAGCAGGTGCGTTTAGCAATTTGCCTGCAGTGGTTCGTTAGTTAACGGTGATATTGGATGTCACTTAAATTAAATTAAAATTAAAATTCGAAACGGTTGCTGAGAAAACAGCAAAAAAATTTAGGGGTCCACTTTTTTTGCCGCACTCTGTATAGTAAATGAAAAATAACTAAAGACAAAAATTATGACATGGCCCCAAATAACAATGATGTACAACTTTTTAAACGAGAGTCTACCTCTGAAGCTCTGCATATGGCGCTATACAAATATTACTATAACAATAATAATAATAATACAAAAGCACAGTACACAAACAACTGCCATAATGAATAACCAGTGGTCAAGTTTATATCCTTCATTTGTTCTGAAGTTGCATAAATCATCTTGTGACAAAAACAAAATTCTTCACTGTCACACACTAAAACAGAAAGAAAGCTTGGCGCACCACGGTCTGGTAGAGCCTTCTTTGGCCGTGTGCTCGGCAGCTGCGGATGTGAATTGTGATGGCGACTAGTTAGTGCCCACGTAGCTATCTTCTTCCCCTTGGCTGTCTGTTCCGCCCATGCAGCCGAAGATGTCTGTTTAGCCACATCTCCGATGGGCTCAAGCTTCTGCAACTGTTCACAACAGCCAGGCAAAGCTGTGAAGTTGCTGGCAGGCTACCTCTACCGGATCGGGCGCCAGGACTCCGCCACCTGTCCACACTGTGATGTGCCAACGAGACAGCACAGCATCTGATGCTTAATGCCCAGCCCAAAGAAACACTTGGCTGGGAGGTCAGTTCAACACAAAGCCATGACACCTCTGGGACTTCCTGGAGAGGATTGGGGGTAACCTCCTCCCCTCCCCCAACCAAGAATAAAAGAGAAAGAACTGTGAAGTAAGCATGTTAAAGGGCTAAAGAGAAAGCATACAGCTCTTCATAGGAAATCCATCTCGGAGCTACAAAGTGTCACCTGCCAAATGGGATCACACACTCAACACTGGCAAATGTGCTCTAACCTATGCTGAGGCAAGCAGGCCAATACTCGATTCACATATTCCACAGGAAGAAAGGCTGAGATGACCTCGGACCGCAATGTTGGTCTAAAATTTTTTTAATTTACCTAAATGTATGTTAATATCGTTAGTTTTTCATACATTTATATTTCACAAGGTAGTGCACAGATGCATTTATGGTGTGGTGGAATGTATAATAATCACATTAATGCAAATTGTCTGCAGAGTGCACAAGTGAAAGAACTTCGAAAATTGGTCAATAAATGCCAAAGATAAAGACAAAAATAAAGTGCCACATTTTTTATTGGCCCACGGTGTAGTTACCAGACTGGACAGTCACTCAATCAGGACATATCTCAAGTGAATGCTCACCTGTGTCAGGTGGCAGGTAACACTGTGTGATCCCATATGGCAGGTGACGCTCCAGAGCTCTGAAATGAACTTTCACTAAGAGCTATACCACCACCACCACCTTTCGAACCACAAGTGTTCTGTACCTGTATTTAACAGTAGTGTGTCTAGTTAGTCATCACTATCGCAGAAATGCATACCTGAGGATAAGGCAATGCTGACCTTAAAATAATGTAAATTTTTTTGTAAATTATGAAACAACAGTTTATAGAATACCTTACTGGTATTTCTATCTCCACAGTCTGGCAAAATGCATGGCATGCTTTCCTGGGAACAGCACAGCTTTATTGGGTATTTAACTAAAAGCATTTGCAAAGCATGAAACTAGACCAACATCTGACATTTCCATATAATATAAAAGCCAACAAAATATAATGGTTAGTTTCTTGGGCAATGCCCCGCCCTTCTAAAATTGTACCAAAATCTGTTCAGAACTTTTTCAGTAATTTTGCAGACAAACAGACAGAAAAAAGTAACACATAAATGACAGAGGACATGCTTTTACTTTTGTCTGTCTGTTTATCTGCAAGACAATTCAACAAGAAATTTGAGCTAATGCTCATGAGACGTGCGAAAGCCTATAGCAGTTCCGGTTCAGTAGTTTAGCTGAAAAATTGGGGTGTTCACGCTAAGTTAATATACAAATACCAAATTCTCTATCTGGATCGCATAACGATAGTTCCGTGGCGCCACCTTGTGAATGATAGAGACTTGTGTTGCAGCCCGAAATCGCCAAAAAAATCCATAAAACCCCATATTTTGGCGTTCAAAGTCATTCAAGGTCATTGAATTCAGCACCAATCGAGAGCCAGTGTACGACTTCCTATTAGTGATTAACACTAACCTAGGCCCTATCTTGCACCGTTACTGAGATACAGCGACTTATTGGCAAAAAATCGCAAATTTTGCCCACCCCTCTCATTTAGTGCCCTCGTTTGGGGTGACCCCTTCGAATTTATGGAAAAGCTTTACTGTTCCTGAAACTAGAGTCTTCCGGGCAGCCGACGGTGAAGACTTGGTGATCCTAGCTTGCACCGTTTTTGACTGATCCATCCGTGTGAAAGACAGACGGACAGACAGATGGACAGTAGCTGCTTTCGCGCGTAAAAAGTTGTGAATTGTTGTTGATTTTTAATTGAATCAACTGATTTTTCATGGAAATTACTCAACGCTATTTTTTTACAGGTAACAGCAAGTCTAAGGCTGCATTCACACAGACACAAGTACGAGTCCGGCACAGTATACGGACTTGTGTATTTCAATGGTAGCTCTTCACATACATGTGAGTATGGGTTACCTGTAAATTTCATGTGCAAGTAGTTTCCATGCAGGTCGTGTTTTTATCCAACTCGTGAGAAGTAAACTAATAGCATAAATGTAACTTACAAAACCTCTGCCGCATATTTGACGTTAAAACCGATATGTCTGTAAAATTGTTCATCATTAGAGGTGTGTGATTAGTAAAAAACAGTAACAATGTAGTGAAATAATGTTCTTTTAATGTCGTAGCATTTCCTTGATTCGATTTCACTGCAGATTTTCAATATGGCCGACAAGCGTTGAGTTATGTGCTTGTACAGGTGACTGTAAACGTTCCACTCGTACAAGTGAAGCTTCTATGAGCTGTAAACCGAAACCCGGACTTGTACTCGTGTCTAAGCTGTGAACACAGCCTAAGTCTGGGGAATGCTGATACCAGACAGCTGCATTGAGCAATCTCAGGGAACCAACAAGCAGCACCAACTGACTGACCCTGTCCACAGATTCACCAGCGCTGCTCTCAGCTCCGTGTGGCAGCATCTCTCCGGACGTCCTGCTGTCGATCTTCCCCTCCATAATGCGTGGCGTCTAAACAGCATCACACTTCAATGTACAGCAAACTGTATGGTACTATACACTGACATGATAAGCATAACAAGAAGCCCAGCTGTCGCTAGGATAGCCTACAACCGTACTGGTTGTCAGTGATCTTCAAGGTCATCCAAGGTCGATGATTTTTATTTCATTTGAAAGGGTGTACGCCACTGCCTACTAGTGATTAATAGTAATCTTAGTCATATCTCTCACCATTTTAGAGATATGGCCAGTTTTCCGTTGAAAATGCATGCTTTTCCTACACCCTACCATTCAACTCCCAATTTGAAAATGTTTTCCTTGCACTACACGGCTGAAATTTTGCATGCCCAAGTTTAACATACATGGTTAATTATTCGTGTAAAAGTGTTCTAAAAATGACCTAAAGCTTAGCCACAATACATCCATGACAGACAGACAGAGAGACGAACTGACGGATGACAAAAATGCCAACAGCTCGACTGTTACACTGACAGATAAGCATAGAAAATAGTAGACTACACACTTACGCACTGCCAAATGTATGGTGCTTATCGTAACAGTGCATATATAACAGGCCATGTTGTTGTCCATGATATGATGGGTGAGTCTGAAAAACTGCAGCATAAAATGTGGCCACAGTAAGCTAAAAAGTAAACAAGTCTTTTGCATAACTGAAGATAATTGATAACTTTTAGTTCAAACAACAGACACAGATCAGCGCAGAAAAGTGATGTAACTAAACTGAACTGAACTCAGTCGCTGATGTGTTCAAAGTGATACTTAAATGCAACAGAACTCAACAAATAGAAGCAAAAACTAACACTAAAGCCTACGAAAAAATGTCAATGTTAGTAATAGCAACAGTAAAAGAAATAGTGAAGACCCATATTAATGGCCCTGTTATCACGGCAATTTAACTGCTAAAGTTCACCCGATTCATCTAACAGATGTAGCACCAGCGCCGGGCAGCCGCCAACCTTTGGACCAAGCCAATCAGCCTCAAATGGCATAGGTCCACCTAAAATGGCAGCTACAGTCCTATACATTCACCATCCCCATCTACGTTCTTCCCCCACGAGCAATACAAAGTCTTACTGTTTCTCCAAAGAAGGCTTTCAATTTCTGAATATTTCCAACTTTTGCCGGCGTAACCCTAACACAGCAAAACAAACTGCATTGCATAAGTTACGTAAGACTACTTCCCATAACAATACCTAATAATACACCCTACAGTCACTACCAATGTTGCACCAAAATAGTATGGCACAGAGCAGAATAAACAAAAGCAACCAAAAAACTGGGCTACATGTTGCTTTTTCAGATAAAAAGCTGCTTTTATGAGTTCAGTCAGATCATCATATGAGTGACAAAAGAGAGACGACACTTACAAGCCCGAAGAACCCGACGGCAGTGCTTGAGCAATTGCTGCAATCACCACAACACAAAGCCAATAGTAAATCACTCCCATTCCATAACTGCATACATCACTTAGCTAACATTTTTAGGTTTTAATACAAGAACCAGTCGACATACATCGTGATCTGCCACATTGTCGTGATATTGGAGCTAGGTAATCAGAAGAGTTGACCTCAACGATTTCCAAAATCCGTAAATGAGGAGCCAACCAAGTGGAGACCAATTTTCCTTGGAATGGATTTACTAAACTTTACAAGTGCTAAAGTACCGATTAATCCACGGCTTTGCAATAAAATACAATACAATACAATTTAGTAGAGCTGCCAAATTAACACATTAATTAACGCATTAATGCATTAATAAATTAACATTTAACACGTGTTAAAAAATTAACACGCGTTAAAATAATCAACGTACATATATAGATTTGTTAATTTACTAACTTCCGAGAAGCAAAAGTTCCAATATTCCGTTAAATTGTGGTTACTTGACAATCGAATGAATTCAAGTAACCGTAACTAAACTGTAATTGCCATTCTATCACTACTGTAAATAAATAATTATTTTGAGGACAGGCTAATAGATATCTATGTTAGCTATGATGGCAGTTATTGTTGATTATATGTTTAAAATGTGTTTTTAACTTTCTATATTCTACAGGTTTGGCCCCCAAACGTTGCAGGACCCTGGGTAACTTACCCCCCCCCCCTTACTCTCCCTCTCGACAGGCCTGGGTGCATTAATAATGTGGTAATTGATGCGTTAAAAAAATTAACATAGTGTGTTAAAGCATTAAACGCTTCGACAGCTCTACAATTTAGCGTCAAAAAATGCCTATCGCACCACAGTCACTTTAAGCATTTTACTGTAATTGGTTACATTTGTGGATGCGGGGATGTGCATTGGGCCGAACTGATATGGCCTCAGCACTGGGCATGTGTAACAGGTTTATCAAATACTATCATCATATTGTCACCAGTACTTCAAAACCAGATGGGTGTCAGAAAAAGCATCTAAAGCGTAACAAAATTGTTCAGCAATCTAGTAAATATATTGCCTTAAGTGTGTAAAATTACACAGATAAGCAACATACCTTCACAGAGTTCCTCTGTTATATTACGACTTGTAAACACATCTGACATCGACTCTGCTACAATTACATATATCGTACGTAATTGGTACATTACATTTACATTTACACTGAACACACACACACCATCACAAATTGTAAATTTTGTCAATATCTGTTACAATAAAAACTAGCCTGGCTGCCATAATGTTGGCATAGATTCATTTCTAAAGCACAAAATTGCATCTACTCCACTACAAATACGTGCATCTACAATACTCTCGGAAACAATTTCCACATTTATTATGCTTTTTATTTTTAGTTTTTTACATTAGTTTTCTATTCTGATATATACAGCTTAGATTAAGTTAGCTACCAGTCATGTTATTACCGTATTGAAAGATGCAATAAGTGAAAATGAAGAACCTACCCATCTCATAGATACATTTGTCTAAGGCAGCTGCAGACTCGGAGGCAGCAGCAACATCAGGAGGAGGACCACACCAGACCGAGAAATTAGCATCTTCACTATCAGACATGGACGTTGTGGACTGGTCACTAAACTGCATCGGTGGGGACACATCCGACTGTGCAGACACAGTACGTAAAACATCAGAGCACAGCAGTGAGGACTCAGTCGTCAGCGACGAACGCTCATGCTGATATGACAATGACGACAACAGGCTGCTCTGTGATTCAAGCACTGGTGCGGTGGAGAGAACGTTGAAGCTTCCTGATGCACTGCGAGGTACCGATGTAACCGACAGTGATGGACCATTTGACTCCTTGCTACCGGGACTGGAAACACTCGTCGGCAGCTGTAATCCGGAATCAAAGCTGTCATCGGAGAGACTGGACAACTGCGTGGCTGAGCGTGTAGGCAGTGATATTGGCTTTGGCGGCTCGCTGAAGAATGTGCTTCGCCGGTCTTTAACTGAAGCAGCTGTAGCACCTGCAGGCTTTGCACTGTACTCTACTGCAGACACGTCTGCAGATGTGGTTCTACTTGAGGACACCACGCTAGCTGGTGCAGCTGTGCTAGTTACTACAGAACATGTTGACACTGGGGGAGACGGCAACGTTGTCGTAGTACGGGACTGACCACTAGCCTGCAGTGGTAGTAACGCCAACGTTGCACTTGTGGATGAAAGCCCTGCTAAACCCGCAATCCCAAGATTGCCGTATGACTCGTGTCGTGTGCCAGCAAAGTTATACGTAATCGGCCGGCGCTTGGTATCGGACTCAAGCCCCGAGACACCAGGTCGCGAAGTCTTCGAACCACCATCAAAGTCACTTTGTAACGACGTGAACACCAGTTCAGAAGTCTGTCGCGAAACTCTCTGTGGCAGCTCTACATCTGACCGATCGCTGCTACATTTTTCGCCAGACACTTTGTTGGCAAGTGGTCTTGTAGCATCTTGCAATCGATCTGGATTCATCGTAGACTTGTTTCCACCTTGGCCGTTTGCTGACGACTTGGTGGGGGAACAGTTTTCTTCGGCAACGTTCTCCAACCTTGAGCCATGACTTGGCTCCGATGCAGTAACTGACTCCAATCGCTCCATTTCATCACCAACTCCACATTCCAACAAACAGATAGAAAATCAGTGACTGAGAAAGCTCACACTAGTGATTCTGAGAAAAAATGTTCACACCTACAACCACCAAATCACATTCAGAATTAGTAAACAAATAATCTAAAAACAATGAAAGTTATATATAGAGCTATAACAACAGAACCAGGGCAGAACTACCATATAACTAGTACTATCTGCAACATGTATTGTAATCATTTATTTCTTCATATGCTACTTTTATAAAACACAACCCAAGGATAAGATACATAGGGTGGTCACTCTCCAGTCATGATCAAATTCACTGACTTTTCCAGACATTTTAAGGGAAAATAGACGTATTGCCCCTCACAACAGTAGCGATATGACGTCTATTGGCAACAATTTTAATTATTTTCCAGAGAATTAACTGACCAAATTTAGTAGTTTAAACAACAAGAAATTTGAGATAATGCTCACAAGACGTGCGAAAGCCTACAGCAGTTCCGGTTCAGTAGTTTAGCTGAAAATTAGGGTGTTCACACTAAGTTAATATACAAATACCGAATTCTTTATCTGGATCGCATAACAACAGTTCCGTGGCACCACCTTGTGAATGATATAGACTTGTGTTGCAGCCTGAAATCACCAAAAAATCCATAAAAACCCCCTATTTTGGCGTTCAAGGTCATTCAAGGTCATTGAATTCGGCGCCAGTTGAGAGCCAGTGTACAACTTCCTATTAGTGATTAATAGTAACCTGGGCCCTATCTCGCACCGTTACTGAGATACAGCGACTTATTGGCCAAAAATTGCAAATTTTACCTACCCCCCTCTCATTTAGTGTCCTCGTTCGGGGTGACCCCCTTCGAATTTATGGAAATGCTTTACGGTTCCTGAAACTAGAGTCTTTCAGGCAGCCGACGGTGAAGATTTGGTGATTCTATCTTGCACTGCTTTTGACTGATCCACCGGTGTGACGGACAGACAGACGGACAGACAGAATTGCGATGGCCAAGACGCGCTGAAAGCAGTAGCTGCTTTCACGCAAAATAAAGGCAAACAAAAGCGGCTTACTGGCACCACAAATTTAAACATATAGAAATACAAGTCTGCGAGTGAAGCGAGCAGAAAAAAATGTAGTTGAACACAAATATTCAACTAGTAATGAACAGTTTTGAGACATTTTTCCCTGACAAGATTTTTTCCCTGACAATTCCCTGACTGTTGACATAATCCCTGACATGTTTCAAATTCCCTGACATTTCCAGGTTTTCCAGACAACTTAGTGGTCACCCTGGATACGACGAGATAATCAAACTATTAAATTACTAAATTAACCCAATGATTTTCAGCTAGGGTTCAGCGGAACCCCAGGGTTCCACGAGAATCTGTCAAGGGTTCCGCAGCTCGTCAGTAAAAAAAACAAAAATAATCTAGCATGCAAAATTACGTCAGATCAAGCCATAGACTGAAGTGCTACACACCGAATATGCTTAGTTCCGAATTAGCACTTCCAGCCATCTACTTTTGCATACAGTGTTGAATATTTTTCTTGTTGTCAGCAATGTTAGAATATTTGCATTGAACATCGAATACTAACTTATTAGTGTCAGTGTTAAGGAATTGTGTGTCCATTTATTGAAAGACCTTCATTTCCTTAAACATTCTGCTAAAAAAATATAAGATTCTCCCATTAGTGCAACTGGCTGGGCGTCCAGACCCCCTGAGCTCTCTGTGGGCGTAAAAATGTAAAAGATCCAATGATAATTTTTGGGCGGGTGGCGACCACCTCGTAAAGTGTTTTTGGTTACGGGTGAAATAAAAATGCTAAATTATAATATTATCTATACGGTAAAATTAAACAACTCTTTTGCCTGCTGCTTTATTGCCAGCGTTTCAGGGTTTTGCCTCAGACTCCCACGTTTTCTGCCTCTCGACTCCGCTGGGGACATCGGTCCCCAGACCCTGAAAATTTCACTTTGCCTACGCTATTAAACTCATGGATCATTGCATGCCATGGGGTTCCGTGAGTGATTTTGACACTTATGTAGGGTTCCACTGCAACAAAAAGGTTGAAAAACACTGAATTAACTGAACAGTATTCCCTGCTCAGATCAACTCTAAATTATAGGTGTTTCACAAATACTGCAATGACAGCCTGCCAATTACCAGCTCAATTTACTCAGATGCTCACTGACCAAAATCACAGAATATGCAGTTTAAACACCATCCTACCTAGTAATAAACATTACTAAACAGTAAAGAAAACAATAAACATCGAATAATCTTTGAAAAAGTACGACTGCAGAGATTCACTATCACTGTGTCACTGGCAATTCATTAGAATACACCTTGCACCAGTAAGCTTACTGTACACTAGTTAACACAAGACAGCTTAACACTGACAGCAGGGTAATAGCCTGCAGCAACAAAACAGGATCTTACCACACACATTAGCTTACCCACATGGCTATCAACCTACTAGCCAGCCTATTAACATCCTTGACACATTATACACAACTAAACAATGTTACACAGCACTAATGGTCAAACAGTGACAAATACCATTTGGTTCGAACATCAAATAGACAAAATGCTTCAAACAAAAGGCTAGAAATCTCAAGACAGTACTGGATGATAAAATCAAATCCAGTTTTAGAAACTATTATAGATAATAAACCTCAATTTGTGCTTCAGATCATCAAAGCACAATAAATTTGTCATTATGAACAATGTTACAAACTTTCAATACAGACTGCTGCATTTCCATAGCATTTTTCACATGTCACAGTCCTGAAGACTACCTAAATGGAATTTACTATAACTATACCTCCACTATAGTAGATAACCAGGGGACAAGACAATTCAGACACAGGCAACTGCCCAACACAATATATCATGAACTGAGTTATTTGATACATGACTAAACTAAACACCCATCAGGTGATTGATTTTTCAATCGCCTACTCACTAGCATGCTCAGTGATTTTTGGTCGCCAGATTAAACAAATTTGTGATCATTAGTTTTCACTCAACTGGAAAGCAAACTTCAGCAGGCGTGGAGTTGGATGATAAGAAAACTTTAAAAAGATACTCATTTTGTATCATTTTATTGGCCATTATATTTAAAAATCCCATCCGTGGCATCTTGCTGCTGTGTTATGTTTTAGTCTGTCTTTTGCTTATAGATCTGTATAAGCGCTCACTGAGAGTGAAGAGGGACATCAGTAGGACCCACAGTTTTCTGCGAACAATTTTGCCGAATTCCGCGGTCCAGCTTGCAAAATTCCGCGGCTCACCATGACAAAATTGTCCAAATTCTACGGCTTACCGCAGAATTCCATTTGTGCGCAAAATAAGCTTTATTCTGTCAAAAATACTTCATATTTTGAAGGCTGGCATGGCGCTCAGTTATGCTAGCAACATACAAAGAAAATTATCGATCTTTTTTCTTTTCAAAAGTGCAATTTGTCAATTAGTCGCATTGTGTCTATTTACGATTGTGCCGCATTACGATGGTAATTATTAGTAGGGATGCAGTTTTGAGCAGTTTAGTTAGATTATTCTCCATGATATAGTTAGTCTAATTACGTTATGAAGCTAACGTTCATACTAATCATTGGTCATTTTTCGAAATTCTGCAAAATTCCATGAAATTCCACGGCAATATCAAAATTCTGTGACAAAAAGGCAAATTCCGTGGCTTGGCTCGAAATTCCATGGCCCGCGGAAAACTGTGGGCCCTCGACATAAGTAGGCCTTAATCTTAGCCAGGGACGTCCACTCTACTGACAAGTGCATGGAAGCAAGATGCTTCCTAAAAAAATTTGGGGACTAAACTGGGATACTTTTTACATGACCCATAGCCTAAACGATGTACGGTAATATATGTCACCACGAGATGCATTTTGATAGCCTAAAATTCGTAAAGTATGCATTTTTGTAGATCTTAGTTAAATCTTTTGGAGAAAAAAGAAGGGAAATAATAAGAGAAAAGAAGAGGGAGAAGTAAGGACCTCTACAGTACACCATGTTTAAAAAAACAGTCAAAACTGTTATTGTCATAACTATGTCAAAATTTAATAGAATTTTTGGCAAAAAGATGACAAAGATGATAGAATTATGTAAAATGCACTTATTTTCCATTTCACCTAATTTACGTCAACGCACTACTGTGTGAAACACAGATACTCCAATTTTGCATAATGCTGAGCTGTTGTCTCCAGTAAATGTTGTAACGACTTAATCAAGCACAAAATAAGTGAAATGTACATTATTTGGAAGAATTGCAAGTTTGTATAACAACTCGCTTGCAAATTATCAGAGTTTATGCCCAAAGTGTGCCCAGCATACACGCATTACACGGACACAATGGCTTAGATGCAACGCCACTGGCTGATAGCGGAATCAAAGGTTGCCTGATCAAACTGCATTCACTCATCGATTAGACACGTTTTAAGCTCATTAGTCAGCTAATTTGTTGTCTGCTATTTTCACCTTAAAATATTTCATACCACAAAATTAATAAATCATGTGGCACCCTCTGTTGAATTGATAATGCAAAGGTGAGCAATCACAGCGAAATATAACAATTTGGTGCATCTGTGTTTCACATGGTAGTGCACTGACATAACTTAGGTAAGGTGCAAAATAAGTAAGGAAAATAAAATGAATACATAATTCTATCGTCTTGGCCATCTTTGTGCCAAAAATTATCAAAGTTGATGAAAATTTAACAAAGTTATGAGAAAAACAATTTTGACTGTTTATTTTTGAAACACGGTGTAATCTTAGCGTCTACACTCTAAAGTGGTACTGTATGTCCCCTTCATAATTGATCGCATATCGATCGCCTACCCTGTGCGGCGCAATCGATTTTTCAATCGCCTCTCATTTTCAAGTCCACATCTAACAGGCTGTCATCTTGTCCGCCTGTCCGTCGTTTTTTAGACCAGGACAATGGCCAATTGCAGTTGCTCGTCATCTTGCCCATCTGCCACTCTGCCCGTCATGTTTTATACCGACTACTGCATATCCAATATTGGTATCGACAGTGGGAGATTGTGCAGCATACCTATAAGCAGGACTGGATGCAGGTTTATTAGGTGACCCCAAAATACTTCACTCAGTGGCATCATGGCTTGGGAGTGATGGCAATTCCCCCTTCAAAAATTTTAAGCTACAGGAAAACTGACCAAAAATCTTCTTGCCTGAAAACTGTTGTCAAAAATCCCAAATATGTGGGTTAAATACCCTCATTTTAAGAAAATTTTGTGGCAAGATGGAAATACTGAGCACCCATAATCTCCTCTGTTGGAAATTTGCAACTGGCTGTCGGAATTCTGTTGGAAATTCAGTCTGTCGAAAAATTACAACTTCTTGCCCCGCCTATTTTTTCAACCGACGACACCGCTGATTTTAGCTGATGCAGAATCAACTATTCTGACTGCCAGATGATTCCAGTCAAACACAGGAAACACACAACAATACAGGCTATGAGTAAAAAGCAGATTGCAGATGTGTGAATCTGCAGATGTTGAAACAGGTAATGTTGTAATTAAGCTGTAATTTATTAGTTTAACCATCTTCTAACCCTATTCCTAACCCTAGCCCTAACTCTGTTGCGATATCCGCAGCTCCGCTTTTTACCATCGTCATCAGCGTAAGTGATCGGCATTAGTAGTGGTGCTACAGAAAACATTCACGATGCACTAAAATATCCTACAAATTTAGCAACACAGTCTTTATTACAACTTATGCAAAAACTGATATGTTCCAGTCCGTGCGGTTATTTAGGCTGTTCATTAGTCATCCCCGCTGTATCGATGCTACTGCGAAAACTAACGACAAGAATCGCTAAACACAATATCTACAACATAACAGCCTTACTGCATCGTATCATAAACAGATTCAACGGCGCATCGAGCATTAAAACTCGGCAGTTCCTTTTCTAATTGCGGAATGTTAATATTTCAAAACAACATAACATCCACCATTTTCTCAACCCTCAGCTGGTACTCGTCACGTGATGCAGATACAGCAGCTGACACTTGACAGCATAGCCGAAAGAAACAATCCGTGTATGGGCACACGAATACCACCTTCAGCTCACATGCAACATAACGTAAGAGTTCACACCGTGGAGTCGTGACTGTCGTGGAGACGTGGACATCATGGTGGATGCCAGGTACGCGTCAAGTTACTCAGCGCTTTCGACAGCGCTGCCGGTAGCAAAAATTTAAGTTAGCGAAGTATGACAACGCCGTTAAATTTTTGCAGTCGCCAGCGCTGAGTAACAACGCGCAACACAACGACATCATAGTGCAAAGACCATGGCAACCTTCGCGTAAACGTCATTCTCATACCGTTAAATATGCCAATCTGGTTTGTGTCTGTAACTTGTATATATTGTTAGTAGTTGCAAAAATACTTACCGTAGGGCCTCTACACTCAAAAAATACATCTCTGATGTCCAGTATGAATGGAGAGTGAGATAATGAGAGTGCATTAAGCATGAAGTTACTGAGTTTACTCAAATGACAAGCCAAGACCAGTTTCATTATATTCGGCAACAGTCTACATGCAGTGCAGCTAATCCGAAATCCGGGCAGAAAATCGTTCGAGCTGCATTTGCCAAAAATGACCAGATGCTGTGCCTGTCAGATGCATGGCTGAAAGCTAGTACATGCATCAACAATGACAAAAATAACTTTACTGTCCAAAAAAGCTTACTTAACATGCAGTCTGCGTCATCGTCATGCTCTTTAAAAGACCACAGCCAAAAATCGGCAGCTGCTTAGTTTCTATGCAATTTATTAAAAGTTGACGCATCATAATTTAAAAGCATTCAAATCTGATTAGATTTCTTGTTGTGCAGCTATAGAGTATACAATAGTTTCCCACTATATCATGTATTCATGCTGGTATACACATGAAAAGTCAACACACATTTTTGACTAATCACTTTTAGATTTCTGTTTCAGCTTTTACTGATCGATCACGACAGTTCAAATTTTAATTTTTAATAACTATGATATCACACAAAATTAATCAGCACCACTTATCACAGGCATCAAACATCATTATCTTTATCATCATCATTATAATCATCAATCATCACAGCAACTGTTAAGGAATGTAAAAACAGATATATTCACGTACATGTACAGGGTGGGCCAAAAAATGGCACCATTTTTTGTATACCTCATAACTGTACCAAATATTTTAATCGATTTTCAAAATTCTTTCACTGTCAGAATCAGGAGACAATTTGCAATAAAACTCTCACTATAGATCCCACCACACCCTAAGTGTGTCACTACACTACCTTGTGAAATGTCAGTGTCTTAAGAATAACAATTAAAAACAAGACGACCTTTGTAACAACACAATTTAAAAAATTAACAACAGAAACAACGTGCTTGTTGTCTCAGTTATTCTCTAAAATCACATCTTTTCAGTTTTCACATGAAATTTTCAATGCGTCCGCCTTGCTACTGGACAACGCATTGAAGCTGGCAATGCCTCTGACAAATGGCGCGATCAACCAAACGCTGCGGCACTTTGCCCCACTCAGCAACAATGGCTTCCTTTAGCTGGTTGACTGTCGTGAATCGTCAACATTAACAGACCATCTATTGAAGGGCATCCCAAACAGCACAATCGACTGGATTTAAGTCTGGGTTGTTTGGGGGCCACATGCCAGGCTCGATCAACGTTGATCACTGCAACTGGTCAGTGGCGTCGTCGGCTTGACATTTCACGAGGTAGTGTAGCGACACACTTGAGGTGTGGTGGGATCTGTAGTGACAGTTTCATTACAAATTGTCTTCTGATTCTGTCAGTGAAAGAATTTTGAAAATCGGTTAATATTTGGTAAAGTTATGAGGCGTACAATAAATGGTGCCATTTTTTGACCCACCCTGTATACACTGTCGGCCAGGCTGAATTGAAAGGGCTGGGCCAAAAAGTGAATGGGCCATGCCGGTTGAAAGCGACGTACAGGGCTGATGAGTATCACTTATGATGGTGATAATCAAATGCTATACAGAGGGCCGGACCTTGGTCCCATGGGCCTTGAGGCTTAAAAGCGACTGCAGGCCCCTCGTACATACACCGTGTCCAGAAAAAAACATCCCGGACATTGTCGATTGTAGCTTGAAGAAGGATTATCAGATTTTACTAATTTTTGACATCAATATTTCTGACACAACTGGCGATCAAATGACTCCAATTTTCCACCGCAACCAATGTTTCTTTCTGCACTACCTGAAAAAACAAAACCAACGAAATATTGCATTTTGACTTATTTCGCCTGTTAGGGTTTTCTAAGGTAGTGCAGAAGCAGACATTTGGTGAGGTGGGAACTAGCATTTGATGGCAAGTAGTGTCAAAAATGTTTGCACCAAAAGTTATTAAAATCTGTCAGTCCTTCTTCAAATCACCATTGATAATGTTGGGGATCTTTGATGCATTTCTGTTCATTTCAACTTATATTTTGTTGGTTTTGTTTTCCCCAGGTAGTGCAGAAAGAGACATTGAGTGAGGTGAAGTACTGAATGGTCATTTGATGGCCAGTTGTGCCAGAAATAATCGTACCAAAAATTATTAAAATTGGATATCCCTACTTCAAGTGACAATCGATAATGTTCGGGGTGTTTTTTCCCGAACACGGTGTATATTCGCAGAACTGACTTTATTTTAGTTATATTTGTACCGTTACCTTCTTTGCTTAAACAACGAAGGCAAACAAGAGCAACGGAACAAATTTTAAATTGGGCATACAAATAATCTGCGAGCAAAGCAAGGATAAAAAAATTTTGAACTGCTGTACACAAAATTATCAAACGTTTTTGTATAGAAAACCGCAAATTTATCCCTCTAAAAATTTCAGGGCCTGGGCCCCTACGGGCTCCTATTGGGGCCTGGGCCCTGAGGCTTCAACCTGACCAGCCTCATGGAAGATCCGGCCCTGGCTATACAATTTTATACAGTAAAGCTAATGTATGCTATGAAAGCATGTAACCGAATGTTGCCTATTTGACTGTCAACGACATAATTATGAAACACATTTGTTTTCAAACTTGCTATGTTTTACTAACCGTTGTTAATCACTGAACCTGTAGAGATAATCAACTAATCGATTTTAATGATACTCGTCCATCTCCTACCGGCTGTACTGTGGAATTTCAGAGTATAGAAATACAGGCAACAAAAAGTCACAAAACAGACTGGAACAGACTTGGAACTTCAGCAAGACAGGGCTGGGCTGAGAATGGCCCATCAAGAGCCACAGTGGGGATGGGGAAACATTCTTGCAGGGCTAATCTGGGAGAAAAATTGACTGTTGACATTAGACTGTTCTTTATATTTTTTGAGCGACGGCGGGCCCCCAAACTTCGCAAGGCCCAGGGTAACTTACCCCTCTACCCCCCCTCTCGACGGGTCTGGGGCTGGGCTAGGTCAAACTGGGCCAAAAAGTGAACACACAGGGCCAAATACTGAGGCCTGTAAGCAGTCCACTGGCAGCACCAGCAAACTAATGCAAAATAAAAACTGGCCAGAAGTTAAAACGATGACGATAACTATTAAGTTTCCCACTATATCATGTATTCATGCTGGCCAAATAATCGGCCTCAAGGGCTTAACATCCCTGCTAAGTCAATAGAAAACCGTGCATCGATCAGTTGGCAGCACAGTCAGTCGAGGGCAACAGTCGGTGTGGATGAAACAGTCTGCTCGATCGTCTCTGCACGACAACACTGTGACGAATGCTCATGTTCCCAGTGTTCCTTCTGGCACTCAACGGAACAGTAACTCGCAGACCAGCAGCAGTACAACTTAGCTTCATTCTCACAGCCGGCACACTGTCAACAAAGCACACAGAGAGTAGCTGCACCCACTGGCATAGCCATGAGGGGGGAGGCACTGGGGGCATGTGACCCTATAGGAAACCACATATGTATGTATACGGCCCACTCATTAACTCAAAATAATGCCAAAAGTACACTAAAAGACGTCATTTTCACACCCAAAACGCCCTCTCCCCAGACTCCTCTTCTGGTGGGGGAGGAAACACTCATTTCCAACCCCATCCTTCAAGCCCCTCCCCTGCGCATGCCCACACATCCAGATCCTGGCTACACCACAGGCTGCACCGTTTTCATAGTTCCTTAGAATCCAACCACAGTATGCTGATCAGAAGCTATATGTAACTGGACTTTTTATCTGTCCCATTGCTATAGCATAGTATGGGACAGATTATAAAATCACTTCTGTCATACTGTCATTCTGTCAGTCTGTCTGTAAACACTCCTACAGCCGCAATTTTGATTCGATTTTGATCAAATTTTGCACAGTGATTCAGGACCCAAAAAGTAAGATCAAGTTTGTTTGCGATAACAATCCTTCCCCTTTTTAAAGCCAGATTTTAAAAAATTTGCATTACGGTCTATGGGGACTTCAAAGCGGTATAACTCGGTCCCCCGTAAAAGATAATTTCATGCTGTGTTTACCTACCCCCTATTTTCGGGGTCTGGCAATCTTACAGTGTTATTTAAATTTACTCCCTATTAACCCCTGTTGCCATAGCAACCATTCAAAACTTGCAAAATTTTGCATTAAATCCAATGGAGATTTCACAGTGGTATAATTCAGTCCCAGTAAAAGATAACTGCGCGCTGTTTGCACCTACCACCCTTTTTTGGGCCCGGGCTATCCAATGGTATCATTAAAATTTTTCCCCTGATGGCTCTTGTTGCCATGGCAATGAATTTTGGGACAAAAATCAACTATAACTCGGCCCCGTGAAAAATAATTGCACGCTGTTTGCACCTATCCCTCTATTATCGGGCCCCCCAGGCTATCCGATGGTGTCATTTAAATTTCTCCCCTGCTGACCCCTGTTGCCATGGCAACGAATTTTGGGACAAAACTGACTACAACTCGGTCCCCATGAAAGATAATTGCACCCTGTTTGCACCTACCCCCTTATACACAGCTGCTAGGCTATATAGCGTGGCAATGGGACAGATACCTCGTTCCACAGAACGTACTTCTAGTTTTTAAAAAAAAGCGTGCGTTGAGTATTTCCCTGAGACATCTGGGGTTCTTGTGTTAACAAGCACCAGACAAAATAATCAAAGCTGTCAAAAATAATGATCAATCGTGGGGAACAATTTTCTAAACAAAACTCGGATCCTGAAATTCACGTCACTAAGAAAGCATTAAAAAGTGGATGTGATGACAAGATCCGATAAAATAATAATCTATTTCACCAATGAAAATAAATTAACATTTAGGCTGTCTAGAAGACTGGATATACTAACAGTGTCACAGAGAGAGATGATAAGTTATATAACATTGCATTTTTGAACTAATGCCTCTGTTATTTTTCAGTCAAAACAAACAATCAACTAAGTGCTAATTTTTGCAAACTTAACTATTACAAATTTTTTGGACTACTTCCAGTGCTAAAACTAAAAATACGAACCCACTGAAGTCGTTTCATAGCAGAAAGCCAATCCTTCTGTTCTAGTTGCAGCCTCTCTGTCAATTCACGTCTCTGGCGTTCATACGCACGCTCGATGCTGTTCTGCATGCCTGTTACACTCCGCTCAAACTCTGCTGCTATACGATCCAATGCCTCCTGCTTGTCTCGTTCATACTCATCACGTAACTACAGATCACACATACACAGTAAACATCATCATCATCATCATTTATTAGTGAGTTGACAGATGCAATCTACACAAGACTGATTACGTATGAAAAAGATTCTTCTTCTTCATGCGTGCTCTGCCCTAAGGCAGGTTCCAGTGACGATGGCACCATCCGACCCGGCTCTCCGCTCCTCTCTTCAGCTCCACGTAACTCTCCAGACACCAAAATAAATTCCCTGACATTTCCCCGATGATTCACAGCACTTTGGGCCATTTTAACTGGTTCTGAACTAGGATAATCTAACTTTAGTCCTAACTAAAATACAACATACAATGTGTCCGAGAAACAAGTTACCCCCTAGACATCATACAATAGAAAAGTCAAATCTAAACGAAACTGGGTACAATTTCGTATACTTAATCTTCAGCAAATTGCTAAAAATGATCGCCAAATTTTGTTGAAAAATATTATTACTTAGCAAAGTTATTAGTTGTTAAATATCGAAAACTAAATATATCCGTTACCAAAATGGTGTTACATAAGTAAAACTTTCTGTTATTGTACATTCATATGACTCCAACAAACCATGTCTGATTCTGGCAAAATTTTATGCCAACAATGTACCATTTATTGCCAATAAAAATGCCAAATTTCAGATAAATCTGCTAAAGACAACAATAGTTACAATGGTATTTGCAAGGTCATTCCAAAACACTTCAGTTTCAAGTCATTGTGTTTAACATTATTCACAAAGACCTGAAACGGAAATGTTTGAGGGTGACCTCACAAAAACCGATGTAGCTATTGTTTGCTTTGGCAGATTTAACTAAAATTTGGCACTTTGATTGCCATTAAATGGTGCACTATTGATGCAGAATTTTGCTTAAGTCAGCTGTTGTTTGTTGAAGGTACGCAAACGTATGCTTGTGTAACGCCGTACTGGTAACGGATATATTTTGTTATCGACATTGAACAATCAATAACTTTGCTCAGAAATAATATTTTTTAACGAAATTTGGTGCATGCTTTCGCAATTTACTAAAGATTGGATGTGCCAAATTTTATTAAGATTAGTTTAGATTTGATATTTTTATCGTATGATGTCTAGGGGGTTACTTTTTTCCGGACACAGTGTAGATATAATTATTGAAAACTAAAACACATTTAAGCAAAATTCAGCAATAAACAGCATAAAATAATTGCCATGGAGTATTAAGTGAATAAAACTAAAAAAGCATGTTGATGCAATTTTTAGGAAAGATTTTGGCCAATTTTTCCTGATGATATTTTTCCATGACATTTCCTTGATTTTGATTGAAACCCCTGACATTTTGCTGACAGATGTAAAATTCCCTGAAATTTCCCTGTTTTCTAGACAAGTGGTAACCTTGTAAATATTGGCATTTTCGATCATAAAAATTTTTAAAAAAATAGGAAAGCAACTTGATAACATTCTGTCTGCCAAAAGTAATTATATTTTTTAAAAAAATATATGAAAGTAAATACAAGGGTCGTTTGATAAGTAAGTTTACAATATGGCGCTATTCCGTTAATTCTTAAAAAAGGAAAAATCCAAAATATACATTTTGTAGGGAATTTAATTTTGAACATACGTAGAAATTTCTATGATGATGGCGTCACTACTGTGACATCACCTGTTAATAAAACACGGTGTATTTGTGTATTATTTTCCCCGACAGTAATCTATCATAACTCGCAAGTGAGAAACAGCATATGAACTAGAAAAACAAATAAACTTAACAAGTTAATTTCACATCTAAACATAAATGTTTCATTTTTCAAGATATTGCCCCAGTTCTTTCAAATATTTTCTCCCATCTGTCAGCAGTCTTCTGAATGCCCGATGCAAAGAACGATCCTAGCTGCTGTCCGAGTCACT
>Ga0056128_1002814_pt1 | contig 20908 bp, 10 predicted proteins | sample WorMetLIZISLAND2_FD_71113 | JGI IMG/M metagenome (GOLD analysis project Ga0056128, IMG submission 71113) | Marine gutless worms symbiont microbial communities from Max Planck institute for Marine Microbiology, Germany - Olavius geniculatus... ... | reverse complement strand
GTAAAGTAACTAGTTACAATTTTATAGAAGTAACTAATTGAGTAACTAGTTATATTTTGGAGACAGTAACTAGTAACGGTAACTAGTTACTTTTGGAAGTAACTAGCCCAGCACTGCACTTTTTTTATCTCTTGCGTTTTTCACCGTGCCTCCCTTACCAATCTTTATCGCATTTTCAGTCGCCTTCTATTGCTCAATCGCTGGCATAGCGGCGGATCCTGGAATTATTCGCAATGTAGAGCGGCGACGATCGGCAGCGTTCAGTGTTGAGTCCAATGGCATTATGGTTTAATTTGATCGTCGGGTGCAGCGCCTGACACAGTCATCCATCGTCAGCGTACGTCAGTGCTGTACCTCTGCCTTGCCTCCGGGAACACACCGGCCGTCCAGCAGAAGAGAACGTGTTGGATGCTGGGTGCTTGTTATCGTCGGCTGAAGCAATCGTCGTCATCTTGTTAGGCGGCCAAACGAACCGTGTATAGACAGAGTACGCTAATCGCTCGTCGTCGCTCGGTCAATACGATGCATTGTCCTGCGTACGTGCGTGCAACTGCAAGACCATGTCCTTTAGTCCAATCCAACGCCCTGACACAGCTCGGGTGGTCCACTGGTACCCATGGCAACGTCGACAGTAGACCGGCTGATAACCTCGCGCCATCACCGTAGCACGTGATGACGTCATTTTTTTGCAGTGACGTCACGCTCACGTTATCATGACTCTGCTAACGTCGAAACAGCATCAATATTATCATCATCATCATTATAAGCAGCAGCAGCAGCAGTGGCGGCAGCGGCGACGCTTGTCAAAGCAGATCTTGGAAGACCGTCAGTCAGACAGACGGCTGGACTCATTCGGTTGATTAGGGAGCTCGACAGTGCACGGTGGCGGCGTCGGTTTCCTCTGAACAAATTTGACCGGCTGGCTACGGCGAGCTTAGACCGTCTGTCTCGCGTTGCAACAGCGCTCGGCCACGAATGCTTTATGCTTCGTAATGCTTCCAGCTAAATCCGTCGTCGCTTACTAATAATTGTACCGCTCGTCACTGGACTGTCTGTCTCGGTGTAATTAGGTGGCTTTGCTGAGACGAACGGCCGAATATTTGTGCACAGTTATTTTCTGTCGGTTGTTTTTTTCGGTCAAAAGAGTTTTGAGTTACGTCAGGTTTATTTGCGTCAGGCTGGCACTAGGAAGCTGAAAACAAGTAAACCTAACGATTACCAATATCTCAATGGTCATCTTTGCAACAAAAGCAGTTGAGCAATTGATTTTTCATTAATTTCGACTGAAACTAACATCGGTAATTGTCGAACAAAATAAAAAATGAGTGTTTTTGTTTATCAGCTTTTAAGCTAACATTTTTTATAAATGAAGTAAGACACAATTGATTAAATGTTTGTTGTATCAAGTTTTGTTTTCGTAGATAGACTAACATAGGCCTACTCACATTCTGTGGAGGAAGTAGTTGTAGTTTTCAGACGTATGACATCATATTTACTATCTTAGTTAAATTTGATCGAAAATTAAATGACTAAATTTTTATCATTTATTAAAAGTTTATAATAATTAATAATTAATCGTATTTTACGCAGCTTTTACATCCATTAACCATCTCGCGTGACACAAAAAAGATTCTATGCTGTTTTCATCGATTTTAACTCGACGACGAGGTGTTTGTGACAACGGCGTCTGCTAAACCTTCTAACCTTATCTCTAACCATAACTCTAACCCTGAATTTAGCCCTAATCCTAACCCTAGCCACGGAGACTGCACGTTGGCCTCGTCGGCATTCGCCCGATGGTCGAGGTGCTTGTCCGTAACGATGCAGTCATCTGTAAGGTAAAAAGACGCTCGCTGAGTCAATCTGATTAATCGATCGCTGACGTCGTTGGTGGTCCTGGCGTGGTCACGTGGGGCGGCGTTTCATCGTGCAACCGTCATTGCCGACTCGCGACCATACAGCGCTTGATAGCCAGCATAGGCGCCGACGACTGCCACAGGGACGATGGGTGGGTGCGATCGCCCACACAACCAAAAGCTTATACGGTGACGCCCAATAGGCGTGTGATTTGTGACGAATTTTGTGCAACTGCAGAAGGAGCCAATTTTTTTTAAATCTCGGCGTCCGGTTCAACCTTAATTCAAGTGAACTTACTGTGCCAAAAAGGCTTTCTGGATTTTAAAGTCGTTTTAGGTTATCAATATCGTTACCCGCTGATAGCTCGTCAGTAGTGCTTGATATGATAAGCAGCAAGTCTGCGTCTATCTGCGACCGTTCGTGTGCTAAATTAGTGATAATCGCGCGGAAATCGCGCATTTTAAAGGGAACTTTAATATGAGGCCCCGTGGGGAGGATTTTTTGAACCTAGGGGGTCGAAACTTAAACTGCTCAAATTTACGTTTAATACTTCGTATTTTGGGGGTTCAAGGTCGTTCAATTTTGTTGATTTTGGTGTCAATCGAAACGTCGACTTATTGGTTAAAAATCGTCAATTTTTCGTACACCCTTCTCGTATAGCGCCCTCGATCGGCATGACGCTTTTCGAATTTGTGGAAAAGCTTTGAAAAGCCTGAAACTACAGTTTTTGTAGCAGCCAACATAAAGAGTCCATGATCTTAGCTAGCACCGTTTTAACACAATATGTACAGCAGTGTGACGGACAGACACACAGACAAACAGACAGACGCCTCTATGATAGCTAAGACGCGCTATAGCATTACATTGCAATTCAATATTGACATTGACATTGACATGCTGTCGAGCGTAAAAAAGAAAGAAAAAAGAAGCGGACTAAAATAATGACAAGCAAGAAGAAGAAAAGCGAAGAAAAGAAAGGAAAGACGAAGTCGACTGCTATGACGTGAGACTCGAACGATGCAAAGTCTAACCGGATTGCAGACTTGCCGACTTCTTGTCACGTGCACGCTACAGTGGACCCAGTATAACCACGCAGTTAGCTGCAGACGCGATCATATTTACGGCTCGTTGTCGCGGCTGTTTAGCAGCGCGTTTACTGATGAAAATATAGCGCCGACTGACTGGTGCGTGCAGTTGCTCAAACTTAACCGATCGATTTTTGTCGTCCTAGCTACTGCGGCTACAATACTACACTCGCCGTCTCGCCATTTATTACTGTTACTCAGCTCAAAGGTGGATACACCTACCGCTTTCGTGCTGCTGATGGTGGAAGAAGACTGATCTACCAGACAACCATCAATATTAATTTTCTACCATTCGTTGGCGTCCGCAGATTTTCTTGTCAGCTCTACTGATACAGTTGAATAAATTTTTGCCGTACACTGTATATTATCGGAGAATGGTGAATTAGGCCTAGCTCTTACGCACACACTCACTCGTGATTTTCCGCCGCATCTTAAAATATTTCAGTTCAACTAATCAATAATGACCGTATTTGTCGTTACGGTACTTGGTGGCGTGCAGGCTTCGTGTGGTCGGAGTGCAAGCAGCTATGGGAGGAAGGTCTCAAGGCGTACATCAGGCAATGGTGGAACTGGCTCGACTTCATCATGCTGTCGCTGTATCTGTGCACGTTCTCGCTGCGTCTGGTCGCTTTCTTTCATTCGCTGGACGTCGAGCGTTACGGACCACACACGCAGCCGCGCTCTCTGTGGCCCGAGGACGATCCGACCATCGTGTCCGAGGGCGTCTTCGCCATCGCCAACGTGTTCAGTTTCGCGCGCATTATCTTCCTCTTCCAAGCAAACCCACAGCTCGGCCCGCTGCAGATCTCGCTCGGCTGTATGCTGATCGACATCGGCAAGTTCTTCTTCATCTTCTTCCTGGTCATCACATCCTTCGCGTGTGGTCTCAATCAGCTCTACTACTACTATTCGTCGTCGACGGCGGTCGTTGGCGCGGTGGCCACTACGACAGCGTCGACGCTCGGTCTCAGCTCGGATGCGCCTGTGTACTGGTCAGCGCCCAGAACCGCTGCCGGCAACGTCACTATGACTGCCGACTTCGAGAACGCCTTCGATCCGTAAGTCGTCCTCATTTGCTTATACATGGATCTATATCTACTTGGATATGAGTTTCCGACTCGTATATGACAGTGTTGCCTAACAGAACAAACAGCGCAGTTCTGCGTACGTTCCCTACAGTAATTCGTTAGTTTCAAATTGGTTTATCCACTAATTTTACAGTCTGTAAACTGCCCGCGAAAAAAACTTTGGTACCTAACGTAATCATGACTCTTCCGGATCATGTAAGTTTTGCCTAGTTTTGAGCACATATTAAAATAAAACACTGCGACTGCATTGTAACAATATTTTTAACTAAATAAATTTTTCTTTAGCGCTTATTGTACGTAATAGTTTAGCAAGTGAGCCACTACGTTCTTTGCTATAAGTCTGTCATATATCGACTGATTTTCAAACTTTTGGTACTGCACACTCGCCAACGAGTTTCCAATTTAGTGAAAGAGCCCGCAATACCGGAAACACTTTGTTGCGCTTTTGTATAAAATATTATTGTCAGTTTTTGAGTTTGAAAATTAATATTTTACTCTTATACTATAGGCGTCGTTTTAATAATAACTGTTGAATAAAATGGAATGACATTTGCTATAATCTATATAACAACCGTAAGTTATACGAATCGATGTGGGTTGATTGGTGTTTGGCGGTCGGTCGGTGGTTGGCTGATGCATGCAGTCTGTGGAAAAGTTACGTGACGCTCTTCTGGTCGTTGTTCGGCCTGACACAGCTCGGGTCGGTCCGCGAAGGCCAGATCCAGAATTTCACTAAGCGCGTCGCCGAATACATGCTGCTCTGCTATCACGCCATGGCCGTCATCGTGCTCGTTAACATGCTCATTGCTATGATGTCCAACTCCTTCCAGGAGATCGAGGTAACGAACCCCGCTTGCCTGCCCGCCCAAGTTACTGCTTGCTTCTTCCCTTCGACCGTATCGCAACCCGCCACGCCCGCGTCTGTCAAATATTGCCCATTAATCACTGCATCATTCAATCCAAATTATACAGCGCGTTGGTGCATTTGGTTTGCATGACGGAGTCGCCAGCGCTTCCGTACCGGTACCGTATAAAAGGAAGTCCGAACAGACCTCTTCCAACAGCCTTCGATTATTTTTGACACAAGAACAGGAATTCCGCACAGCAACCAGAAAAAAATTTTGCCGAAAAGTTCACGCAAAGTTGTTGTTGTTAGCTTGAAGTGAAATCATGAACGGTGTGGTGGTGTTTTGCTACAGATTGGCCATCTCGTTCACAACGCTGTTTTGGACGCTGTTCGGATTGATAACGCTAGTCGTGCTCGAAATTGAGCTGCGATATGTCGAAGGCTTTGGCAAGGTTCTGTTCGGCCTTTACAATATTGCCGCCAGAATTCTATTCCTCAACATGCTGATTGCCATGATGTCCAAGTCCTTTAATGTTACTGTGGTAAGCTGCAAGCAGATTCTATTCAGTGGTGACTAGTGAGCGTGTAGCTATATGCATGGTTTTTGTGTCTGGTCAGTTTGTATCATAGTTAGCTGACGTTAAGTCTGTCTGCATGTTGCAGCGGTTTCAGTTTTTTTTTTGGGGGGGGGCGGAATCGCTCTATCGTAAGCGATTTCGCCTATGGCTAACATTTTTCTCTGTATACCTGTCTGTTTGTACGAAGTTCGTGCACCTTTTTAAAGCCCAAATTCCATTACGAATACTTTGCGACTTTCACTGAAACTTCCCCGCGGGGAAAGTCGTGGACACAAATCGTGAAAGTTCGCGACATAAATCATGTCGCCGACTTTCATGATTTGTATCCGCGACAAAGTCAGCGGACTTTGTCGCCAACTTTTCCCGTGTATTGTAACAGACTAAATTCCATTAGAGCGACACAAACGGGTTTGTCGCGGACTTGTCAGGGACTTTGTCGCAAACATCTCGAGATGTTGAGATGGTTTGTGTCTGCGACTTTCATGATTTGTGTCCACCACTCCTCCCTCCCCCCGGGGAAGTTTCGGTGAAAGTCGGCGTAATGGAATCTGGGCTTTACACCGTTTGACGGATTTAGACAGTTTAGCAGGCACACTAATTGTGGAATCCAATGACACATTATATTAGACGGGGTCCCTGACCTCTGGGGAAAGGGAGATTTGGAAGACGGACCCCCAGACAAAGCATGCAGTTGCAAACTGTTGCTGTCATCTGGCGAATAGAAACGAGGAGCGATTCCGCGTTTTACCAAATTACTGCAGTAGGCCTAATGCTCTTTAATTATTGTATGCATGCGAATGGATTAAATGCATGCGAAAACTGGTTAGTTTTGTTTAGTTCTATTGCGATTATAGCGACATGGCTTGCATGCCTTCGTCCTTCCTTATGTTTCACGCTTCTGTCTTTTGGACTTCAGCAAAAATAATGTGCTACCCGAATCAGATGCCAACAGATTACGGTAAGTTCAGAACCAGCTGCTCCCCTAGTTTGGTACTTTCATGTTATGCTACTTTGTGCTTGTTGATACCTTTAAATAAATACATAAAATGTCACATTTTGAAATATTTAATTTAAAAATGCAGAATTTAGTTAAAGGGTTAAATGGCATTTATATGAAAAAATGACGACGTCGTGTTCGATAGTAATATACTCGTAATTTACTTTTTAGAATTTTATTTGTGCTGCAAGGTGTTTTATTGAATAACGAAAATAGCCAGTGATACGCTAAGATTGGATGTCAGTAGGCTAGTTTTGTCGAAATTTATCCTAAGTCAGTATTTAGGCCCAGTTTACTGAAGCGCTGTTATCTGACGCGAGTTAAATCCACATTATCCTCGAGCGTTTATCGACCGCGATGTTCCAGTATTCGCGGGAAGAGACCAGCTTACGTGACGCTTTTCTGGTCGCAGTTGGTGGTGGCCGTTATCGCCTTTCGGGAGTTGGCCGGATCGAGCAAGCGCATTAGGTTAAGTTCTTTCCAACGCCGGTGCCGCATTGTAGGATCGCCCCTCCCCTCCAGAAAAGTTTCCCCCGACCGACAATTTACCGGCAAAAATCCGCACCGACCGGCGGCCGCCCGGGTGGGGCGAAATTTTACCTGTAAATTATCGGCCGGGGGGAACTGCTATGGGCGGGGGGCGATCCTATAATGAGGAGACTTTATGGGGCCGGCGATATTTTAGTAAACGGAAAACATATCAATTCCGTGATTTTCTCTCCCTGAGCTGATTTTTCATGGGGGAGACATGTTAATGTGACACCGGCTAGTGCGCTGTTGATCGATCAGTACAGTCGTGGTGCCAGTGTGGATTGTGACGGGATGCGCCGTTGCCGCGCGTTTAGGGCCGATGAGAGTTGCTAGTTTTTGTCTCATCGTGTGCTGGTAGGCCTACTAGTACTTAGTGCCGGTGCCGATGCAGTGATTTGGGTGCGATCACCGAGTCCCGGGGTCGATCGCGACGTGGAAATCGCAGCGCAGGACATCGGCTTAACGTTCGTTGCGTCGCGTCTCGAGATTCTCGGAAAATCGTAAACACGTCCGCTCCGACCGCGCAGTCGCTGAAACCGATCGACTTCGCTGTCGACGTTTCAGTACATTACTCTGCGGAGCGAGCCAAGTATAGGGGCCTAGCACCAGAAGCGATCCTTGTTCATCAAACTGGCCGTTTGCAGTTGCGTGGCGTCCACGGCGGAAATGGAAAAAAGCTACTGGACAAAAAGTTTTTAGGTTTTAGGTGTTGGGTTTTTAGGGTTTCGAAGGCTTTTAAAGGTTTTCAAAGGTTTTGGTGTACAAAAAAGGCCGAGCAGAACATCCTGTAAACTATTTTTTGACTTACATCGTTTTTGTTGAGTAAATAACGTGAGGTCAGAATTTAGAAATAAAGTTCAAAATATAAAATACAGTTAGTATTATAAATTGCCCAAAAGTAAAAAAAAAACTTAAAAAAACTAAACCCTGGACGTTTAAGGTTATTGTTTTTTAAAGCTAAAACCCTAGGTTTTTAAAACCATTTATCCATCCTTGGTCCACAGTGAATGAACCGCGGTCGTTTCTAATCACCGTCCCGTCGATTGTCGCAAGTGAAAGCTGCTTCGTAGCAGTTACTGCCCCTTTCGCATTCAGCCGAGAAATAACCACAAAACTCACTTTAGTGTTATGCTATGTTGTCGTTCTTCTCCAGTGAAACGTAGGCCGCATACCACTTTTCTCTGGTTAGTTCTGTCCTGTGCTGGTGCTTCATGCAGCTGTGCTTGAAACCCGCTGACTATGCACATGTTGTTTTCGAACAGTATTTCATTTTGTAGCATTAATTCTTCGTACGTTAATGTGAAGCAGTTTTTTTCTTGGTAAATGCCTAACTTTTAAGTTACAGCCGTCACAAACATATACTAGATGTCATTTGTTTCTTTGTATTATTTTTGTTTCAGTAAATTAGTTTAGACGAGATCTCGCGTTTTGACTGTTATTTGTGAAACAGATAGTTTCAGTCGATAGTGACAAGTATTAATTGTTGTGACGGAACTACATATGTCAGTGGCCTCGCGTGCGTTCGGCGGTTGAGTCCTGACATCAAAGCGATCTGTCTTCCGCCACATAACCGTCATGTCTCCTTCTATCCTTTGTCTGTCTGCTGATAGCAATGTCCACCTTTTAGCATAGGACTTTGTGGGATACTCGTTTGTTCCTTCGTTGCGTGCACGACTTTTCGTATCTCCGAGAACAACAAACGTTCGTCAGTACAAAGAGTAGGCCCCTATTATCAGCAAGCGACAAACAGTTTTATTTACCTGCGTCTTCGTGATGATGCCAAGCATTCCTGTTACTTTGTAAGTTTGCACGACAAAATAAATTTTGAAATTGAGTAATTTTTAGGTGAGATAGCTCTTGCAGCGCTAGCGAGTCTGCCTATTTCTACATACTTTTTCGTAGTGAGGTCTGTATGTCTTTCGTCTGTCTGTCGCATGTCACATTCTGCTCCATGCTCACACCGTTCGACAGCTTTAGACGCCAGTTGGCAAGCGCGGCTGACAAATGCGAAAAAAGCAAACTATTGAATTTTCCAGCTCTGCATCTTCTGTCCGCATTTAAATTCTATTCTCGCATTCTAGTCGCCCCGTCGAATTATCCAGTCTGCTAATTAATTCAGCGCCAGTTTAGTTCGTGTCGTTTGTGAGACGGCGAAAAGCTGAGGTCTAAGGTAAGGTGTAAGAGCGCATAGGCCTATCTGAGACAGCTTGTCTCGCTGTTCACACGCTGCCCATTGGCTGCCAGTAAACGTGTTCTCGGACGATTGATCGGTTTTGCCACCGGCAGCCTTATTAACGCAGCTACGGCGGCAAAGACCGGTCGAAATTCAGCCGCGACCTACCACTACACGCGTTCAACATGACAGCGTCATCCATCTTTACTTGTCTATGTCGTCGGTATAATATTAAATTTATCAGCGGAATCAGTTCAGTCGGCCATCGTTTCTGTTCGGCCTACTTCGTACAGTTCAACGCGAAAAAATTGCGCTGTAGCAAAAGCAGTGCCGTTAGAAACACGACAATCTGAACATTGCCTATACGGACGCAGTTTGCCAATTTTATAACCGTAACGAATCGAATACAAACAGTTCCAAATACACATTACGGTAACGTAGTCACGCGATGCCAGCAATACAGTGCTGATTCTGGCGATGAATTATCATTGTTTTTTGTGAAAACCACACAGCAGCAACAATGAAGCTGTGAACGAGTTGCACGCATCACTGAAGTGTGAAGAAGAAGATGCGGAACGCGCGGGCGAGTGGGTGAGTGAAATAAGGTCATAATGTGCGTGCTTCATTAACTGCAGTATTGTTCATAGTGCGGTTGACGCTCGGCTGAACACTGTGTCCACGCGTTCGCAGCGCTGTTCGCTGACGTATGATTATCTCAATATCCACGCAAATCATGCCACGTCTACGGCCATTGCACGACGTACTGTGTGGTAGTATATAGTAGCTCTAGTAGTAGTCGTAGTTGTCGGTATCCCGACCAAACTGGGAACGACAAAACCGGGACACTGTGATCTAGGCTTAGGTTTAGAAAATAACGGTAAGGATAGGGGTTAGGGTTAGGGTTGGTTTTAGAGTTCGTGTAGTGAGGTAGTTTTGACGTTGCCGGTTTTGTCGGTCTCGATTTTGGCAGGGAATCGTAGTTGTCGTAGCAGTAGTAGTTGCTGTTGTTGTCGTTGTACTGACGACGACGACGTACTGTGTGCTCGAGTGAGTGAGCTGTTGTCGTGACGTTGCTGACGTCGGTCATTGTTTTGTCGCGTCTTCGTCCCGACGCAAAATTCGACTCGATCGCCACGTCACTTTCACTTCTCCGGCTACCAAGTCGCCGTCAGTCAGTCGACCAATATACGCGACAAATGCGGTCGCCGCCATCGTCGTGTTACGCGTCTTTTCTCCCTGCTTCCCATAGGGCCGAATTTAGCAGTAGTTACTAGGGGGCAGTTGCTTATCAGCAGGGGGCTCTGCAAACAGAGGTTCTCCACAATCCACATATTTGATGAAGAAAATGTAACAAAAAACGCCTTGTCGTTCTAAACGACATAGGCATAAGCGTGTTTAAAAAACACAAATGACATAAATTTTGTTTAAAATGTAGCTTTCCTTATAGAAAAAAATAACTTAGAACTACGCATACCCTTCAGATCGAGAGCCCAAGGAGGACTGGCCTTATATATACACAAATGTAAATATGACTTAAGGTAAGGAGGTAAGGACCGCCATTATTTATGACATCGCCCGGGGTCCCCACAGGGCCCTGTCGCTTCGTGTGCGTCGTACCGTGTTCACAGGACGATGTTTAACAATCGGTGGACAAAGAGATCGATAAGAACACCACGAGCAAGTGGGCGAGGCGAGGTGGGTGGATGATCAACGATTGTTTGTCAGCACGACTAAAATTATCAACTGCTGCCGGTCGGTCGGCACGTTGATTGAATAGAGTAACAAATTCAGTCTTACTGCTTCTGAGGCCAGGTTCCTCGCAACACTGCTGTGCTGAACTATGGCCGTTGACAGTAGATATTAACGAAAAGGCTAGATTCTAAGCACTATAGGACTGGATGACAGAGAAACATACTGGACATTTTTGGAAAAACGTGGTATTTGGTAACACGCTTAGAGGTCAGATCTAAAACTGAACAACAAGCCATAAACAACATACATACTGCAAGAAAGACGACTTCACTGGCTTGGACATGTTATCCGTATGGACCACCAGCGCATACCACTGTACTGGCAGGTACCAGAATACAAGAGAGGACCAGGTTGACCGAGAGCGAAGACCTACAAAGATGGGGTTTACCTGGGAGGAAGCTGAGGTGGCAGCATGATGGCGTCGGAGTGTGACCCATGTCCACATGGATGCAGGACGAATCAGTGTCAAGGATTTCTAAAACTGGACACGCCGTTGAATTAAGTCGTGGATTAAATTATATTTGGCTAAAATTGCGTTTATACTTGTGCTACTGTTTTGTGTGATAATAACATAAAGTGGTTAAACAATATGAATAAATAAGTAAAAATTCTCTCTCTTGTACTACTAGTTTAGTTTGCACGTTGCAATGAAAATCTCAAACAATGTTGGCTTAATATGAAAAGTATTATTTTATAATTCTATTTTTTATTATTATGTATAATATTATAGTTATTATAATCCATGCGTGATGTAATAAATGTAAGTAATGTGCTTTGTTAACATGAATATTCCATTAATGTCACTACCACCACATTCAAGCTCTTCATGCTGACTTCGTTTCCATTTGCTCAGCTTTCCATGCTGTCCATCTCATACGGGTTTATTAGACAGCCGGCCGCGATGCAGCCTAGCTCAACCACTCAGTCAATTAATCAGGCAATCAGTCATTGCGATACGAGCCACTTGCGCAAAGTGGCCTGTGATTATGCAAGTTTATAAAGACCAAAATTAACAACAGTTGCAAAAACTCATTACACGAAATGACAGAAAAAAACTGTCTAAGAACGCTCGCTGGAAGGTCAATATGGCGCACAACAATGACGAAGTATTGATTGTCGTTACAGCTCCGCACTCAAATCCGTGTCAAGGCGGCCGCGTTCGTCACGTTCGACAAATAGTCACCACTTGGAAGCTGCGTTGATGAGCTGTCGGACGATGACCTCACGTGTGACGTCACTGTGAAGTCATCAGTGAGGTGTGTCGATCTGCTGCTGTAGCCGACCCACGTGACACCGATACAGACGTCTGCTAGCTGATAGCACAGGCGCCGACACCATGGGGAGATGGCAGCAACGTTCCATGGCCAAAAGCGTGTGACTTGTGAGGCGAAGCCCCTACGAACGTTTGATTACTGAAGATTTTTTGCAGCTGCAGAATGAGCCATTTATTTTTGCATTTCGGCGTTTTTAATCATATGTAAGTCGCCATTTTTTGCATCCTAACTGAAGAGCAAAACACTGTAGGTGTGTTATCATTATGCAAGCGAAAAAAATATGCATACAGCGTTCTTGACTGGGCTGGAAAAATTTCAGGCTTGCCGTGGATATGAAATTTCCTATCCATATCCATATCTACATGTATATCCACAGATCTTCCGTAGAAATCCATGGATATCTCTCATCTTGCTAGTTCAGTTTGCACATTGCAATGAAAATCTCAAACAATGTTGTCTTAGTATAAAAAGTATTATTTCGTAATTTTTATTTTTTAATTATTATGTATAATATTATATTTATATCCACAGACGCCTGTTCTGAATACAAACTTAGTAGGTGCAAGGGCGCTCATCCCCCCCAAAAAACAACGCAGTCATTTTTGTTTTGAAATTGTTGAAAAAAAACTAAACGAAACACGCAAGGAGAAGGGCAAAAACAGAGTTGGGCAGAGTAGGGAGGGGAGGTCGCTCCCAGTAATTTCTAGAAGTGGTCGCCTATAGCGGCTGATAGCGACGCACTGTTCACTGGGTTCAATGTCTGTCTTCTCGTCTTGCCAACTCCATCCGTCATTGCAGTTGACAATTTGATTATGTGTGGATTGTAATGCAGCGGATATTTCTTCATTCGTCTTCCGTTTCGTGCCGGCCAAAGCATTTTATACCCGAGTGCACTGGTAAAGATCTGACAGTAATACAGCGCTATTATATCCGCTGACTTCGAGATGGCGTATTATCCATGACAATGCGTGATCTGACGAGTGAGGGTTTTAGACGTTCGGTTTGCACGTTTTTGTTTGATGCATGTCGCCAGGCCTCTGAGAGCCACAGCGGGGCCCGGGGAAACATTCTCGCGGGCCCCCCCTAGGTGGGAGAAAATTTTAGATTTCTTTGGTTTTTAAAATGGCGCATTCTGGTGTACTTTATATTTTTGAGCGACGGTGGGGCCTCCAAACGTCGCGGGGCCCAGTGTAACTCCCCCCCTTACCCCACCCTCTAGACGGGCCTGCATGTCGCAAGCATGTGTAGCTTGATTTCGGTTTTATTCGATTGTACGTTTATTTGCATGATCACAACTAATTGCAGTTGTACACTTGTGTCATATTTTTCTATCAACGTTGTAATGTATACTTGTATACGATTGTTTTGTCACAGCTTATGATTAATTATTAATTGATAACGAACAGTCCGTGTAAATACTTAGCATTACTTGCCATTTTCGTCATAACTGATTTGTTTGCTTAAGCTGTTTTGCTTTTAGACGTTTATATATTAAGTTATGATTTAGTAACGAAAGAATTAAGTTTACTCGCAGGGTTTCTGTCGCCCTGTGTCGACTGATGAGTGCCATGGAAGGCAAAGCGAGTATACACGGGCACGATGACGGGTGGACTACGCACTGTCATTTAGAACAGTAGACCCTACGTCAGGCTACGTGGCTGTAAGTCACCCTGCGTGGAAATAATACGTCGGCAACACGCGTCACTAACGTGAATATGTTCTAAATTGTAAAAATATTTAAAAACAGCAAGATGCACGACCATACAATACATTAGGGCCTGACTACAGATGAAATCAAAATATTGCAATTTTTTTCAAATCTTATACTGTGCACACTACCGTCTTTAGCACATGTTAACGGACTTTTCGCGCACATTTTTACCCCGCGGTCGTGCCAAAGGCCGCAGATGTTACCGTTGTTGTCCGTCCGTCTTGCGCGGATTCCTGGAAGAAATGCGTAAAAACCAAAATCGGCTTGAATGTTTTCCATATGACAGAAGTAACCGGTGTTCCAATTTTTCAGCTCAAAAAAGTAAATGGTGAGGGATAGGGTCTAGGTAAGCTCTGGATGGACGGCCGCATAATATGTTGGCATTGGGCCGATAAATGTTTCTGGTTGTACCGGTGACCATGCGGCGTTGCTGACGATGTATTTCTGCTGGCTCTAGGACCACGCCGACCGTGAGTGGAAGTTCGCACGATCCAAGCTGTGGATGGGCTACTTCGACGACGGGTCCACGCTGCCCCCTCCGTTCAACCTCATCATCAGTCCCAAGTCCATCTTCTACTTTCTGCGCGCCATCAAGCGCTTCGTCGTCTGCTGCTTCTGTGGAGGATTTCGAACGAGTCAGCGCCGCCACCACGCGCGTCGCAGTCACAGTACTTCAGCCGCCGCAGCAGTCGCAGCGTCCAAGGTATCTATCGCCTGTTATCATTTAATCGTTTATTTTTTTATTTTTTAAAATTATTTTGTTGTGCTACTAATGATGGTAAATAAAGATTTTTATTGTGTCTTTCTGAACCAAACTTTTTTACTGTTTTTTTTTTAATTTTAGATTATGTAAAGTCTGGTTATTTCTGTGTAACAATGGATGGCCAGCATTGTGTCTTTTTGGCCAGCTTCGGGTATTGTTGCTTAGTATAATTTGTTTGTTTTTGGAGAATAAACAGTCTTCTGCCGTACACTCGTTGCAAAGGTCAACCGACTGTGTACGCCGTCTTTTCGTGAGAGTAATTATGTTTGTATCGACATTGTAATTTTCGAGATATTTTCAGTGTTATCGTACACTACTTGTGATGACGGCGTTTAAGTGTGACAGTAACGATTGTGGTAATAATCTTACGCTGATCATACAAACCAGATGCGTGTATCTTTGTTAAATGCTTTTACATCGAGTTTCGTTGTAATTTTATTATTGTTCGAGCAACACATGATAATACTGCTATCATCTTAAGTTGCACGGCGTTTCAGTAAATTAAATTATTATACCTTTGTGTGGCGTTTGTCCGGCAGAAATCCAGCAACGACGACGCTAACGCGATGAGTGAAAGACGCAAGTATAAGGTGAGTCAATTGAAAGCTGATTCCCACACTGCAGTGTTTTATTGTTATTATGCGGCTGTTCTAATAGACCGCATTACTAGTCTTGCTCGTCCGTCCGTCCGTCTGTTTCTCTCGTACGAGTTCTTAACTCAAAAACATAAAAGATGCAACAAACAAAATTGGTGTGAACGTTTCTAGGGCAAAAGTGTATGTGTGCCAATTTTCGGCTAATTTTCCACAGTTACTTCGAATTTGAAGGCAAACTTTTTCAGCAGTAACGTAAGCAATGCTTATATTAGTTTCAACGCTACTACTTTAAACAAAATGTAAGCATGGATTTTTTCGTAATTACGGAAATAATGGCTAAACCCCGTTTAAAGTTGTCTGTCTGTGTGTGGTTTTGTCAATGTTGTTACTTCACAGTTTGTGCCTGCGTGTTTTGTTTCTGTCTATCTATCTGTCTGTTCCCTTGTTTTTTTGCATTTGTACCGTGAAATTAACGCACTGATCGATCGATGGGTTGATTGATGACTGCAGGATGTAATGAGGCGTCTGGTGAGTCGTTACATTCATCAGTTGAAGAAGCAAATGAGACAAGATGGAGTCAACGAAGACGATTTACTTGAGATTAAACAAGACATTTCTAGCCTCAGGTCAGCGATACTCTTTTACCTAAGCTTTATCCATCTACAACAATCATTGTAGTTTAATCCGATTAAACTAATCCGACTAAACAATAAATGCGTTAAATTGCGCCCAGTCTAATGCAGTAGGCCTACTTCTCGCCCGTTATCCATAAATACCGTGAACCCCCAACAGTGCAAAACCAAGCACGCATGAAGGCGATTGGCCGATCCCTTTGCAGGAAAGCGGCCATTCGAAATTTTACAAGATGACCCCGACCACCATCTTTCACCAGATTTAATTTAACCGGAAGTAACGCCGCTCTAAAATCATACTTTTAAAGCAAACAAAAAATCAATCGGATGACCGTTTGCTGAAATATGGCCGTCTGTTATGCGAGGCCGATGGGTATCGGGCGGTCCTCAGTACATGTACTCATAATATAGGCCCTATACTGATGCCGCATAATAAATACTATAATATTTCTATTCACTACTTTAGAAACGCAACTGTCATTCGTGCACATTTGAGACTGTCGCAACTGCATGCTTCTAATGTGCACCTCTGGAGTTAACAACTCGTTATACCACTTCACACGTCAGCTGCATCGTGGGTCAAAAGAGTAGGTGGGGGAATGAAGTTGTAGATTGCAATTTTGCGACAAACACTGCAAATTTAAGGCAGAATTCTGACAAACAGCTGCAAATTTTCGACAGAAGAGATTATGGGTACTTAAAATTTTAGTGTTTTCCTATTTTTTCTTGAAATGGGGAGCGAGTCCGAATTTTCCATTCTTGGACAAACATTTTTCGGCAGGAATAACATTTTACGACAATTTTTCGACAGCCCAAAATTTAGGTGGGGCGCCACGATGCCATTGTGCTGAAAATGAGCAGTACTTTTTGTGATCGTAGAATAACGGGAAAGAATTATGCTGGTTGGTTGCAGATACGAGCTTCGCGAGGATCGGAAGCGAATGGAACTGCAGACGGCCGGGCACGTCGAGTCACTGAGGCGAGATATTCTTCGCTTTGTCGGGTCATTGCCGGCGCCCGTGCAGCCGGTGCCGGTCACTAACTCGCTGTCATCAGCCGGCGGCGCGACGACCGCTCTCTACTCGTTCAGTCGACACCACGCGTCACACCGCTCCATGTCGGCGTCACGTCACTCGTCCGTCGAGCGCGATGATGTCACCGGCGGTGCTGGTGCCGGCGGTGTAGACACCCAGTCGCCGGCAGCTCGCTCGTGCGGTAACTGCGGAGCAGGGTCCGGCTACCCGGCCGGCATCACCGGCTCCACTGCCGGCGCGGATCTGGACGCCGTCAAGCGCGAAATCGCGATCGGTCTGCGCTCTGAGATCCGTGAACTCGTCCGCGAGGTGGCGCTGGTCGCCACTGGAGGCGGACGTAACGCCGTCGTGCAAGCTGCCACGGCGGCCGCCATGGCCAGCCCAGCCAGCATTAGTGGTGGGGCAGTGAGCGGTAGTGTTGGGCCTGGAAACCGCAGTGCTCCTCCTCGCCTGTCGACGGCATCACAGTCGGCGGCGTCCGCTGGTCTGGGCGCTGACCTCTATCAGACTCATCTCTACACCCAGCTATGACGTTGAACGATTGGAAGTCAGTTTTCACGCCAGTCAGTCATCCGACATCAGCACCAGCAGCAGCCGGTCGGTCAGTCATCATGGCTGCGGTCTGTCTCGTCGGATGGATCAAAGCAGTTTGTCGTTGATCACCAGCGATCATCAGGACGACGATTTGTTTGACAGCAACGCCGAGTATTGGAAGCCGGCTGCTTGCATCTGTGCACGGTGTCACACGACTACAGACGACGATCGACGACGTCGTTTATATCAACGTTTTGACGAATACTTTTTGATTTTTCAACAGTTTATTTGTCTGTTGTGCTATTTACTGACTTGCTCTACGTCGATTGGCTGAACTTGATTTGTTGCGTTTTGTGCAATAACGACATTTTGCTCTATGCTGCATGTGCGTAGTATTCTCGTTTTAGCATCATATATTTATCGTTGACGATTTCTTTTCTCTATGCACATTGTAAGGAGACGAGATCGCAACAGCAATATCTAATGCAGATACATTGTAGATTTACGAGTACACAGCCGAAATTGAGTTGTTGTTGATTCAACCAATTTCGTGCATTTTATTGCATTGCGAGTTGTGGACTTGTCATTAAATGTGGTGGCAAATGCAGCGCCACTTTTTGATGTATACATCAAAACTTTTTTTGTTAAAGTTAGACTGGACTAGACTAGATTTTAGAAAACACACGTGTTGACGTTTTACGATGAAGTTGTTCTCGAAACATTGAACCATTTGAGATTTGCAGTTTCTGTTGTTTTATTACCTTCACCAAAGAATGGGGATATGTTTTCATCTGTGTCTGTTTATCTGTCTCTCTGTGTCTTGTTGTCTGTTTGCAAGATTAATAAAAAAATTACGAACAAATTTTAAATAATTTTTAAACGGGTGGAAGGTGGTGGCTCAAAGTACAATTAGATTTTTGTGATAATCCCACGCACGTTCCTGATTCATTATTACTGGGTTCAAATTGCGAGCCGAATTCGAAAATTTTCAAATGATTTTTATTTATCACTTCAGTTGATTTCTATAAGTATTTAAGAAGAAGCACAGTTCTTGGCAGAGATTTGAACTATCTTTATGCTTTATAGTTAAAGTAGACTTTATTTAAGTGCTGTATGCTATCCTTTGGCATATGATCGATGATGTTAAACATTTATGACTATCTAATTCAGTCGCAATGTGCAAAAGGTCACAATTATTAAAATTATTAAATTCGATATAAGCTACTGCAGATTTCACATCAGAGTTACCAGCTGCTTGTTACGTTAATTACGATGCTGTAGGATTCGGTATGTTTTTGGCAAACGTTCCTATCCAGTATGGTTCATTTAAAATACGTTGTCGATTCATGGCTGTGAGTACACTTTACCGTATCATAAGTATTTGTAATAAACACGACCACAAGTTTGCTTTGTCTGGTGTCAAGGCTTTGAAGATTAATGACTGCTTTTGGCAGTTGGTATAGATAGCGTTGCTTGCACAACTTGTGACCGGCAGCGCTTTGCAATCTCAAATGTGGTAGCTGATGGACATGAGCTAATGGCTGATTGTAGCCATCCGTTACACCACTAACTGACCAGTGTCTGTTAGTGACGTAACGAATGGTCGCAGTCGGTCACTGCGATGAATCACGAAGACACGCAACAGTCGATTGCATCTCGGCTGTAAAAAATACCAAGCTGTGCAAATTACACACGAGTTCTACACTATTTTACAGGGTAAAACAAAAGTCGCTAAACTCATTGTAGGCTGTAGGAAGTTATGATATATTATAGTACGTATCAGAGTAAAAACGCACGCTTCACGACGGCGACGTCCGAGCTAGACCTGAATATTCCTACCTAGAGACAGGTAAAAAGATGATTGGCAGGTATCGCCTACAAGAGAGCGATGATCATCGGACGACGATGACGCGAGTTGGTTGTTTTTGGATACCGTGGCCATCTGTTGCAAAGTTGCCGTATCTAAGGCCCAGAGTGCCTATGTGCAGCTGTATATATCTGTAATTATATCTGTATAAAGATACGGCATTTCCTAAGCGATCGACTGATGAACTTAGTCACAGCAAAGTTGTAACACTACATAAGCGAATTATTGTAATTAGTGGGACTAATATTACCGTTATAGTTTTTATTGTCGGCATAATTTTCTAAGGCGGACATGCCAGTGAACAAATATAACGAATGGTATAGTCGTATGGACAAATGCTTGAGCGAGTGTTAAAACGGACAAGAAATTTCAGCCAATGCTCACGAGACGCGCGAAAGCCTATAGCAGTTTTTGTTCAGTGGTTTAGCTGAAAATTGGGGTGTTTAGGTTAAGTTAATATACAAATACCAAATTTTCTATCTGGATCGCATAACGATATTTCCGTGGCGCCACCTTGTGAATGATATAGACTTGTGTCGCAGCCCGAAATCGCCAAAAAATCTATAAACCCCCCATTTTGCCGTTTAAGGTCATTCAAGGTCATTGAATTCGGCGCTAATCGAGAGTCAGTGTACGACTTCTTACTAGTGATTAATAGTAACCTAGGCCCTGTCTCGCACCGTTACAGAGGTACAGCGACTTATTGGCTTTCGCACGTAAAAACTATCGCACAAAAATCCGGGCGTAATTCCGTGAACACGCTTCTGGAACTTCATTAGTTGCAGTTCTTCGAGCATATTGAGTTTCGGCTGTGTTTTAGCTTAAACCGTTGTTCGGACGACGACTTAGTTATCTAGCTAACTGCCGACGCCCATGCACGTCGTCGTCTGCGCTCCACCGACACGATGACGCCGCTGCAAGTGTTGTCGACGGTCGACTCGACGCTCTACCATCGGCGACCGACCGGGCGTCAATAGTAGCATAGTATTAGAGAATAGTAGCAGCAGCTCGAGCCTGGAACAGTGCACCACCGCTACAAGAGCCGCCAACTCACTGCTGCAGTCAGTGGTGTCATGCTGCGAAATATTGAAGACATAAAAGGTATCAGGGGAAAAACAAATGGCTTAAATTGGCTCCACACGTCAAAAATAGGTAACCATAAATGGTACTTAAAAAGCAAAAAGTGGAAAAGTAATAAGAAATATATTAACTGCTGTAGAAGATTTAAAGATTTGTATGCTAAATTTCAACCTCAACGGCTAGGGAACATTGGATTAGAGCTTAAACACTCCCCAGCGGGTCCAGGCGGAACCCGGCGGCCAGACGGTTTTCAGTGCATTTTGCACTGTAGACTAGGGTTGCCAACTCTCAGATCAGCCTGACCCGGAGATGAGGTCGAGGCGCCGCAGGCGTTGAGGGGGGAGGGCAATGGGGAGGGGTGTCCCCCTCCCCAGCCGACTAGGGGGTCTGGGGAGCGTCGTAAGCTCCCCCAGCGGGGTCCGGGGCGGAGCCCCGGCCGAAATCGATTTTTGGTGCATTTTAACCTTGAAAGAACCCATTTGACGACAACATATTTGGTATTTAGTGAC
>Ga0056128_1002813_pt1 | contig 20910 bp, 7 predicted proteins | sample WorMetLIZISLAND2_FD_71113 | JGI IMG/M metagenome (GOLD analysis project Ga0056128, IMG submission 71113) | Marine gutless worms symbiont microbial communities from Max Planck institute for Marine Microbiology, Germany - Olavius geniculatus... ... | reverse complement strand
TGTACTGAACTGACCTGTAGTGTAAACATTACTTTTAGCATACGTCTCACCCGCATATTCATTTTCCCGTATATTCATGTCTCGTATTTTCATGTCTCGCATTTTCATTTCCTGCATTTTTATGTCTTACTTTTTCCATTTTCACCCATTATTTTTGGTGCCGCATTTTCATGTTTCGTATTTTCATTTCTCGCATTTTCAGCGTCCCCGTTGGTCTGTTGTCCACGGCTGTTGGCCACGGTCTGTTGTCCACTACATCACATCTTCTCCTTCGGTCAACGCCACCCTGACTACAGTCATACCTCATTGTCAGATGCCATTTCATCATTTCATCATTTTGATTTTTACCTATTCCCGAATCTGTCATTTTTTTCCTAAGACTCCAAACTTGTTCCTGTCTGGCATCTTTACCACTGCATGCAGTGTTTTTATCGTGCCGCACTGACTTCGTGGACTGACCATCCTCACCGGAAACATCAGATGCTATGTGTATGACTTAATAGTCTATGACCCCCAGATGCCATTGTGTAGACAGAGATTCAGTTTTTTCACACAAACGAAAAATCTGAACATCGGAACTCTCAGTTGAAATTTGTAAGTTATATCCGGTTGCAGCTACCGACATAGGCCATATTGGGTTGCAACTTGCAACGATGCTGCTATAGGACCCAACGACTTTAGTCGTTGTTAATTTTAGTATTCATTTCTGGGTAAAGTTGAACAATACGTCCGTTGCTGGAAAGATCTCCATCGACGAACTGCAGATACTGAATAAGCAGCATACAAAGAACGAAGGAAATTTTCACTGTCCCGCAGGTAAATTCTTCATAATAGTGTTTTTTTCTAACATTTGCTGCAGTTTTTGAGTTGCAAGAACAGTGATTATTGCCAACGGACCTATAGTTCAATTTAACCCATTTCTGTTATTTTTATGCTTGGGCCGCGTTAGATAGTCTAAGCTTCTATTTTTAATATTTCGGCGCACATTACTAGTTTATGCTCAGCAGTAGGCACGTTGTTCTGACATGACAGCTCTTGTAAAACCGACATATTGGGCTATATGCGAACAGAGTAATTGTAATTATCACCGTTTGTTCTTTGCAAAAATGCATGACCTATTTCGTTTTGCTATCTCTCAGCACAGTGTTTGCAGTGCTATAAGTTGCCTATAATCTCATTTTGATCAAGCGTGGCGACTAGAACATGTCTGGCTTCGGTTTGTCACACGCATATCGTAGGAGGAACACGCCGCCGATCAGAGTCACGAAATAAGTACACGTGTTTCAACGCGGTCTGGAGTTTATTACGCTTCGTTACACTTGCTTAATACACTCTAGAGTCTAGAGCGTGATGAAATGATTATTGACGGCAAGGGTGTGTAGCCATTCTCGGCAATTGCGTTCTTTTAGCTGAATCGTCTCGGTCGTTGTCGCCTTTCCCAATGTCGTCTCGTCTTCTCAGCTTTTCGCGCCTGTCCCCCGCACACGTGGGTATTTTATTGCCACGCATGGAGTCTTGGATAATACAAATGACATAACACGCGATAGACCGTAAGGTCACTGAGTTGGCAAAGTGAGTTTCCGCGAGAGGCTTGACGAAGATTTATTTAAAAAAAAACTTTTCGAATGACTTCTTGTGAACATTAGTTTGCACGAAAATATTCGACTGTTCCGTCGATCAAAAAAGTATACCGTGACGCCTGGGCTCCGCTTAGAGCGCTTCGCCAGACCTCTTAGCTGTTGAGAAGAGGTTGGTGTGGTTATTTTGCGGAATTCGTTGAAAATCATGGAACTGTAAACGGAAATGGCTTGCTTTGCGCGGTATAAGCATTTTTGTGCCGCCGCTTTTCTGTTTTTTTTTTATTTTATCGACTTGTTGCATTAAAATGTCCAGTATCGAAGTTTGCGTGATGGACGAAATTAGCAGTTGGCCACAGCGTAAATTTCTTGCGAAAAGTCTTCGTGCTTGGGATAGCGTAATTGAAGCCATTGCAGCTATTATAGGAGTTAAGTGGCCGTTGAGCGCCTGGTCGATGCCTTGATGGATTGCGGCAGCAGCGCAGCCACTGCACGGATAAATAAATCCACAAGCGAGCATTAGCAGCTGCATGCGTCCGACAAACGAAGCGTTTTTTGTCGCAGTTTTTCCCTCGATGTCTGTCACGGATACGACTGTTCTATTCTTCCCTTTTCCTGGTTTTAGAGCTGTACATTTCTGTATGCAGTATGTCTAGTCTGATCGGCATCAAATTCAAGCATCGTCGCACAGAACGGAGCCGAGTACATTGGCTGACGTTATTGTGCACATGTTCAGTAGTTAGCATACAAAAATACCAAGCTCAATATCGCCATCAGATAATTTATTTCCTACTAAACTACAGTGTAGTTTATAACGACATGCACACCACAACAGCTGCTGCTGTTAGTGAATTGCTGTTCGATGGGAGTTGGATGATATTTCTATAGGGGCTTATCGGAGCGTCATTAGGCCTATGCAGATCGCAGTATCTTACTTCATAGAAGTGTGACCTTGATTTGATTTTGACTTTGATCCACGACCTTGAACACCTGACCAGTCTGAGTTTGGTGTAGAATATGTAGATGTTGTCAAAATCCGTCAACTCGTTTTTTTGAGTTATCACAGTGAAACATTTTTGTTCTTGTGATCTTTGTCTGAAATTGTGTCATCTTGTCTTGAAACAGTTTGCATTTAGCGCATCCCCTACAGCAATCGCTGTACATCGGTCATTGTATGAAAAACCGTGAACAACTGAGAAATCTGATTTTATAGCGCAAGTTTTCTTGGTTCGGGATGACTGACATAATTTTATTTTGTGGTTCCGGCTATATAATACAGTGCAGGTCACCTTTCGTTGGTTCCAGGACTATCGATGGTTATGGAAATCGGTTCATGGTCGTGCGTCGCATAGGCGGAGTGGGTCCGCTATAGTTAGGGCCTGCCTGCTATTAACCAATCTTCTAACCTCCCCGCTTCAACAGCCAGTGAACCCTAGATATATAGCGGGTGGTCCGGGCTAAGCCCCTGGGTGGAAATTGTGGTGGCAGATGGGCCTATCGCTGGTTCCGTTTCATGGCGCATCCCTTGAACCAATGCGACTAGCGGAGTAGCGGATGTACACAGTTGACGCTATGTGACGCCAAAGCTGCGTATCTTTAATGAGATCGCGCACCCTGCAGTTTAGGTGTGGGAAGGCGGTTGAACGGAATGAACTGAACGAACTGATTGCCCGGCATGTAGTCAGGTGCTTTTCAGTTAACCTAAAGCCGAGAAGTTGCACTGAAATATGCACAGCCGTTGAAGCGGAAAAGTCTGGTGGATATAACAGGAATAGATGTCGGTGTCGAATGCGGTCATGATATGCGGCAGTACTTTTAATTTTTTCTTTGGCGTCGACAGTAAATCAGCGTACTATACAAGCCGTGGTCATGCGGTTAAGGTTAAAGTTAAGGTTAAAGTTAGAGTTATGGTTAGGGCTAGAAATTAGGCCAAAATGAAACCCTCGCATCACTGAACCCTCGGATTGTCGACCTAGTCAGGCGATATATGCATCGTTTTCGTGAAGTTTTGACACCGGTTGACCCTGACACGCGACCTGTCGAACTGTAAATATTGTCACAGGATGATGTTAGCTGGTTGACCATAGCATGGACATGGTCTACTAGATGTGCAAGACCATCACTCAGAGAACTGCCATCGAGCGCTGTGTGCTGGGCTGTAGTCGACGGCAAGCGGTTGTCGCTCTTACTCTAAGCGCCTCGATTAACAGCCTGTCACCAGGCGCCGAACGCGCGTCCTACATGCGCCGAGCAAGTCAACGCGTGCAAATGATTCACGCCAATCCATTAGCCATTATCCCGACGGTTGCATCCAGATCGTCTCATCTTGTTCTGACACATTTGCCTCACGCAAACAAATAAAATTACGCGACGAACTGGTATGAAAGATGTATTTTTCTGCTTGTGTAACCTTAACTTTAACCCTAACCTTAGCGAATATTGCCTTATTGTAACAGTCGTGCAGTAGTGTATTGTGTACATTATCACAATCAAGTGTGTTGTCACGATAACCGACACGCTGGACTGATATACCAATGCTGTATTTATTTATTTATTTGCTTGCTTTTTATTTGCTTTTTTTATATGATGATTAGGTATTGTCGTTTGTGAACTGAAATAGTGAATGAAGTGCATTATTTGTTTGACAGTTGCAAGTCCGCCGCATACTTCGAAGTCTTCACTGGACGATCAGTCGTCGTCAGGCGTCTTCGAGCAACAAAGTAGGCTAATCAGTTTTTCTCATTATCACTAGATCGTCATCATCGTCATATCGTCATCATAGTGCAATATGAGACTTAAAGTTAGTTTATGGTGTGTTAAAAGACGTGTTTTGAGATGCAAAATTAACGACAGATTGAAGTTGTTCAGACAATTTAGACAATTTTCTGCAGAAACACTTGCCTTTACAATGTACAAAGCAACAAATAGCTGCTCACGCGTTTGGATTTCGATTACTTTTTTTATTGACTTAACTCTGTGGAACATTTTTGCAAAAAATTTAGCTTTTTGTTATGTACGTATGGGCCTATAGTGTCTAAAACAAGCCACTTTTATTTAATGAATAGCTCCATAAAACATTGGCCGATTTTAGTAACTTTTCGCACGCAACATCGAAAAGAAACTTGACGTAAATGACTATACACCGTGTCCCAATAAAAAAATCTGCTACATTTTCGACTGTAACTTGAGAAAAAATTATCAGATTTTAATAATTTGTATCGTAAATATTTTAGACACAACTGGCCATCAAAGAATCATTTTATTTTTTTTATCTCAGCCAAAATATGTTTTTGCACTACGTGGGAAAACAGAAACAACAAAAATTGAATTTTTATGCAAGTCAGTTCTGGCTCGCAGATCCGAAGATATGAAATTTATTGACCATGTTGTTTATTTCAACGCATATTTCGCTTTTTCCAAGTATTGCAGCTGCAGACGTTAGATGAATAAGAACTTAACAGTTGTTTGATAAAGCAACTGTATCAGGAACAATCATACCAAAAATTATTAAAATTCTTTTAATTCTTTTTCAAGTTACAATCGAAAATGTTGAGTGTGTTTTTATTGAGACACAGTAGGCCTATAGTTTTGCCCACATTACTTGGTGAAATGCCGTTTACAATGTATTCACTGCTTGGTGGCTTGGTGGTGCTTGGTTAATTGTAAAAACGACAAATCAAATTTATTTTCTTTTTTTAGCAGCAAACCTGACAGAATTGACCATAGCGACTTAATGTGACACTGTATATTACATAATATTTACGCGGTGCGACCGTCGCGCAGTTATGTCTGACCACGTGCTGTTTTGTCATGCGCCCCCTGCCGTCTGTAGTTATAAAGTCAAGTCAGATGCTGCTTGTTGTCCCGTAACTAGTTGAGTCGAATGTGAGGTAAAGCTGTTTCTGTGATTGGACGATTTATTCATTATCAGATGCCTCATGCCTTCTGTGCTGTACGCCTACTCAGACTTCGTTATTGCAATAACTTTGTCTGTTGTCAACCAATTTTCATAAATTTTGTCAGGCGTATGCAGTGTATAGGGTATTCGGTGTGATTTAACCTTGTTTGGTCTTCTTTCGGGTCTGGTTAGGGTGGAAATGCTCAGAAATTATGCTTCGTAGGGGTAGAAAATCATGTGCAGTCTTTTCCGAGCCATAAAAGCCATACGGCGGGCGCTGATGTCCGTTTCATTAGTTCTCAGTCAGATAGTACTTGTTGCATCGCGCGATATGTTCGTTTTTGTTCATAGATGTAAAAAACGTTCTGGGAAAAATTGAAAAAAAAACGTTAGAAACGTAAAAACGTGACAGGAGTAAAAACGTTTAAAACCATGAATAAAAAACATTACCCTTAGGTTTAATTTCTTCATCCTCTTGTTTAATGCCTAATGCTGACAATCAAGATCAGGCCGTTGAAGCTGTTTGTCCACATTGTTCGCTCTGACCCAGATGAGGACCACGCACGCGCTCTCAACGCCGGCATCGACAAACGTGGCTACGCACCGTCGAGCGGGACCTTGGACAAGAAAACATCGGGCCGTGGGCGGCCAGCCACTCTGCACAAGACCGCGTTTGTCAGCGTCAAGTGGTGGAGACTGCTACGCTCCAGCAGGGGCTTATCCCATGATGATGATGATGATGATGAGTATAGCTGGAACTACAGAGAGAGAGAACTTTATTCAAAACAATAAAACTGTGTGGTCGTAAAACCAAGTATTACTAGACAAACTAAGTAAACTATCACCACTTTTTCGTTTCTGTGGTTTCAAATGTGATTTTTGAAGTTATTCATGAACTTTTCAGTAAACATTAAAAATAAAGTAAAATAACGTTAAAAACGTTAAAAACGTTAAGAATCTAAAACGTGGCAATAATAGAGAAACGTAAAACATTTATTAGGTCTATGTCGTTGTTTACAGAAGATAATCCGCTGTCGTATCTGCGGCGGACGATGTCTGGGGGTGCGCCGGTGAAGAGTCGACGTTCACCGAGCGTTGAACGACAGCGGCGGGTACTGAAAGGACTCGAGACGGTGACTGGCGAGACCTCGGGACAGGAGTCTCGGGGACACCGGCAGCCGATAGAGTGGACTAACACTGACCCTGACGTCGCTGCCAGGACTGCAGTCAACGTCGGCTGCTCTCAACGGTAGGTCACTTAAAAACCGACTGTGTGCGTGCACGGACAATGGAAATACTGTGCCGTTATTTTACTGTTTGGTTATCCAGTGGCGTATTCAGCAACTTGGCGAAAATCATGGGCGGCGCTAGGAATCTGAAGCTGGGAAGGCAAGGGGGCAATTAGACCAAAGCACAGGTGGGCAATACATTTTTTTCGTGGGTGGGCCAAATGTCGATCTTACAGTATTTCAGTTGTTGTATGCATCAATGACATGCAGTGGGGTTCACCGGTTCAGTTAAGTATCCAGTAGAGTATTCAGCGACTTGGCGCGGGTTCAACCCGTATGACTCGACCGACGAAAATTTTATAATGCTACTCAACATATATTCATTTATAGCCAATTTTGTCCCATATTTCGTTGCCGTGGCAACGGGGGTCAGTCGGGGGAAAATGCGATTGGCGGCATTGGCGGCATTCGATGACCCACTCCCGAGAACCCCCCTATAGGCGCAAAAATCTCACAAAAATCTCCTACGCAAGCCGAGTTACAGCCAATTTTGTCCCAAATTTCGTTGCCATGGCAACGGGGGTCAATCGGGGGTAAATATAAATGTCGCCCTTAATTAGGCCGTCCTCGAAAATTATATCCTAGAACCAGAAATTACGACTCTATCTTGCACACAACCGAAGTTATACCACTTTAAAGAATTTTTAAATTTTCCCCATAGGCGCCATTGTATTTTTTTTCGAATTTTTCGAATAAATAAGTGAAAAACAAAAATTTTATTTTATAGCAATAAAAAGGCACTTTTTTGCGCAGAACCGCGTCATTTGATGTATTAAGCGTAAAAATCGGTCTAACGGACTGGCCTGTAGGCGAGTTCAAGAACCGAAAAAAAGTGTAGTAAATTTCGAACAGGAGGGGTGTATATTTCACCTATATGGGAAGCAAAAACCCCTGGGCGGATCGAGATCAAGTTTTTTTTGGTGGTAGGCGTCTACGACTTAATCACGCCATTCAAATTTGGTGACGATCGGTTTAGGGGTTTTGGGTTGGCCGAGGGTCAAAGTTTGCATTTTCCCATACACTTTGAAGGTCGTCCATACAACACTGACACTATCGTGTGAGGTGTGATGCTTATAGGTCTGGCCCTTTGCTACGGTTGTCGTCCGTCTCTCCGTCTGTCTGTCCGTTTGTAACAGATGTACTGTGGCTAACGGTTAGGACGTAGGGAAGAACTTTTTACACGAATAATTAGATATGCCTATGTGTCTTAAACTCGGGCATGCAAACTTTAGCCATCTACTCCAAGGGGAACATTTTTAAATTGGGGGTTGAATGAAGGGTGTAAGAAAAATGTGCATTTTTAACGAAAAAAACTGGCCATACCTCAGAAACGGTGAAAGATAACGGCCTAGGTTACTATTAATCACTAATAGGAAGTGGCATACGCTCTTTCAGATAAAATAAAAATCATCGACCTTGGATTACCTTTACGGTCAGTGACAACCAGTACGGTCGGCCCCACCCTAGCGACAGCTGGGTGTCTTGTATATGCAGGCTAAAGTACCTGATGCGGAAAGCTGAGACTGAAGAAGTGTGCAGAGAAGAATTGCTGACTCAGCTGGGTTACGTCGTCAACATTCTTGACTCTACATTCTCCGACGACTCAAAGTCAGTGAACGTCGTGTTTTGCCGTTATAGTAGGCATCGGCGTTATTTGACTTCGAATTTGTAAAGCAAGTTTTTTGGCATAATGGACGACAAAAATAAGAGTGGAAAACCTAAAAGAAGAAGGACGGACGACTTAGTGGACTGGTACAATGAGGATATTGGCTCACTGTAGGCCTACGGATTAGCGATGGTCATTTCGTGAAATGTGTCGTGGACACGAACGGGACATTGAGCCCATGCAACAAGATATTGACGGTTATGGTCGGGTGAGGGTTAAGGTTAGGATTAGGGTTATGTCAACACTAATCCTAACCTTAATTCTAACCAGTTCCTGAGTCTGGACTGTTGACAGCGCTATCAATCTGAATCACACGCAACAAAATGCAGTAGCCTACTAGTGGCGTCATCTTGCGAATTGCTTGCCACTACAGCGTTTAGGCTATAGCTTTGCACATGTTAGCCTATGTTATTGTGCAGTGTAGGCCTACATTTTATTGTTCATCATCTCAATCAGTTTTTGTTTCGTTATAGCTTATCCGTGTAGCTCGATCTTAACACTGTTTATTTTAAAAACGGAAATTTGTGTAATTTATTTTAGTTTATTTTTATGATCCCCGTTCAGTGTTACGCACACTTGTAAGCGGTGATAGCCTAGGCCTACACGAACGAGGCTGGCTAGTCCAGATTGCGTAAATTGAGAGGCGTAAAACGTCGTTCTTCCACTTTTTTCCAACTGGGAACGGTGTTTCCCTTCTGGTAGACCCGGCCGGAGGGGAACTCCGATGTAAGCTTACGTGTCATCACTGTGCCAGTAACATCTTCTAACACTGTGGTTTAAGCCTTTCTGTCATCATTTTTGTTATACTGTAATGCTTGTTTAAAAATTGTCAACAGAAGCCAGATTTTATGGCTGAAATACCCTAAATTTAATTTCGGCTACAGCTACGCTTCAAACTTCGCTGGGAGCTTACGACGCTTCTCTAAACCTTCTAGTCGGCTGGGAAGGTGACATCATCTCCCCAGACCTCTATACTCTCAGCGCTTTCGGCGTCTGTATATCGGCGCATCTTTTGCTCGTTCTTAACGTAGCAAAGAGGAGTATAATGACATCAGTGTAATATTGAGGACCGACCAACGACCGACGACCGACCAATCTGTGCCTTCCTGGAAGAGCCTTCCCAGAAGAACTTCATATAGCCATATCTTAGCAACGATGCATCCGATCCACTTCCGGTTTGAATCTATGGTGGAGTAATCGGGGTCAGCCTATTTAACCGTGTCATTTTCTTTACGTCCAACTGGCCCTCGTTTCGCAATAATTACCTCCGCCAAAGAGGTTATGTTTTTGCCGGTTTTCGTTTGTTTGTCTGTGTGTGAGCAAGATAACTCAAAAAGTTATGGACGGATCTTTCTGAAATTTTGAGGGAATGTCGGACATGGCATAAACTATCAGTTTATAAAATTTGGGGGGTGATCCGGCAGGAATTCTGGATCACTTTGAAATTTTCGTTACCATTGCGTTAAAGGTGGCATAAGGGAACCGCTGGCAAAATGAAGATGGTGACGCCACCTGGCGAATAGCTTTGTCTTGGCGGAGGTACCTGCGCTCTCCGAGTGCTTTCTCTAGTTTAAGCATGCCCTGGTCAGCGGTACCAATGATGGGATGCATAAGTTAACGAAATAACGAGCTGAGCCGATGGGCAGCGCTCTCGTCCGTTATTGTCGGGCAGCGGTGTATCACATGTTCTGCTCGGTTGACAGCGTCACGTGTGTGATAGGACACAGTCGCCGGTCGCCGCGTTTGTACCGCTTCCGTGTGTTTTTTACGATCAGGCGCCGTCACTGTAGCCTCACTGAGCATGACGGTCGGTCACACACAGAGCCGCCTGCCTGCTGATAAGGTTTTTTTCTGAGCGAGGCTTGGTGGCATTGGCTGGCTCCCGTGGGCTGGCTCACAGTGGGATGCTTCGGTACTTAACTGTGAAGAACAGCAGCCTGCAGCCTGGCGACTGCAGAACAGTTGTTTAATGATGTTCACTGCATGTGTGTGTGCCGTGTCTGCAGCGCATTTCTAACTGATATAATAGCTATATAGCTGCTTTTTATGTCTTCTCTGTGTGTTTACATGCAGTAGGTTTTCCGTCGCTGTCTTGTTCGCTGTCTTTGTACGGATGAAATAGATTAGAATTAACGCATTAAGGACGACCCGTCGACCCATATGCCGTGATACTTTTCTAGAACGTCGTTGTCGTCAGTGTTTATTTCTGCGGTAAACCGCGAGAGTCGTTGTCGACGTAATGCGCAGATGAAAGCCAGCGTCCCGTGTCGATGTTAGATTGTCGTCTGCGCGGCAGGACGACAAGACGTGGTTTATGGCTTTATCAGTTGAGCTGCCGTGTCTCTTAGCACAGCGTCGTACACGCACTTCCTCCCGAGACGTACACACGTATATCGCGCCTTGTTCTCCCTTCTTCCCAGTTTCTTTTCTTTCTTATTATTTCGCCGCCGTGTTGCCTGACATGTTGAAGAATTAAGTGACGCCGCAACCAACGTTATCATTTTCTTCTAGACACACTGACAGAACTCAGCATTGTTTAACCGATTAGTAATATTTATTACGTGTAAATTATAATCGTTCGTTCATTGTCAAAAACAGCTTTATTATATTACTTACTTTTGTCGCCTATCGCTCACTGCAATGTCTGCAGTGTTATAACTGTCCACAATCTCACTCCACTCAAGCGTGTCGACCGAGACGTGGCTCGCGTCTGCATGTGGACAACACCCATTTTCAGGCAGAACACGCCGTCGATCGCAGCCATAAATTAAGTACGTTTCAACATTGTCTACAGCGTATTATGTTTCGTTGTACTACCGTGACTACCGTAATAGGGCCTACACTGTAGAACGTGTTGAAACTTATCGGCCTAGGCTACTTAGTCGGCAAAAGGACGTTTCCTGTAGGCAGCGCCAGTCTCTGGAACGATCTTTCCTCTGACTATTCTGCGCCGTCAGTCTCAGTCTTCAGGCAGCGTGTCAGCACTTTACTGTTTCATCTGTCGTACCCGAACCAGCTTATGTTATGATTTTTGCTATACCCCTGTTTATACGCACGTTGATGATCGTAGGCAGCCACGAGTCGAAGTTATTGAGTGGTGGAAGTAACCGCATGGTATGCAGGTGTACAGGGTGATCCAAAAGAACGGCACAAAGTTGACGGCATCATAATTTTGCCAGCTACAAAACAAAAAATATTTAATTGCTGTATTCAGACATTGGTCTCTGTCACGTAAGCAATTTCTTTCTGAACATTTTGCTGAAAACCACATGACTGTGACGTAAGGTTGCAAAGTTATGGTGCCATAAACTTTTTCCGTTTTTGGGACTACCCTATTTATCAGCTAGCAGTATATACTAAAACAGCTGGCATTTATATGCACAGATATGGTCGTTTTTTCGGCACGTCTGTATCGTATTTGCATTTCTCATCTTTCATCTGTTTTGTCGTGTGCGTTTGTCCGTGATGAAATACGTCTGCAGTCTGTCACGGTTACTGCCACAATGGCGCCGCTGACACTGACTGTGTCAGTAATCAACAGCCAAACGTGTCCGTTCAGCCGTTTTTTCAGATTTTTTCCCGTTTTTCATGCGATTTATTTCCGTCATCGATCCCAGGCGAATGTCTTCTATCGCAGGCATCTACCGAATTTATTTACTTTTTCAGCAAGTGTCCACAGTAAAGGGGAAGGACATAAAGGCAAACAGAAATGATCACACGTTATCATTACCTAATAAAATACTTATGGTTTGCTGCGATTAAGTTGGAAAACTGCTGTAGCCGTACGCTTTTTACCACATCATAATGCTTCTGTAGTGTGAAGAACGGTATTGCCACTGATAAAACTATTTGTCCGTCTATCTGTCCGTCCTTACGTTGATGTCTCTTGGCCATATGTAGCAGCTTTGATTACTTGAAAAGTAATCATACGATTATTAATTGGCTGAGGATATTTATCCGGCAACCGGATAAATAGCATGGCGGTTATTCATACGACTTCGGCGTTTAGCTGTTGCGGGCCCGTTGACATGGAATTCGCTGCATAACAGTCCTCGTAATCCTGAAGTGAGTCTTGACATTTTCAAACGTCACTGAAGACACACCTTTTTGGGAAATATTGAGGACAAAAATGTATTAAGTGCACTGGAGATTTTTTGAGTATGGGCTATATAAATAAATTTTGTATGACTGTCGAATAAGTAGTCACCGCACAATTACAGTACTCAAAGTCAGCCACGATTGTCGGTATGCCTGGAGTTGAACATGGCCCCTCTATTACACGGGCGTGTTAAGTCAGGTCCAATCGATTTGGTCAGCCTGGCATCTCAGGCAAACAGAATTTTAGTTTTTTAAAATTTTAGTCAGTTTGGTGTTTTTTTCCACTTTTTCGTTGCTGATTATGTCCTAATTAAATCTACATAAAGACCTTATATCACAATGTCCGACGGCCCGACATGTTTTGTACATTTATTGAACTGCAAGTGTGGGTCGAGTCATGTAAGGTCGATGCAGTTTTAAGTGACTTATGGCGAAATCTTGTTTTCTCCGCGAATGGTATCTGCTCACGTATCTGACTTCAGAAACGCAGTTCAGCACCAGGCAACACGCACAGCTTGCAAATGACAGTGCGAATTATCGCAATGCAATTAGGTTTATGACAGGAGGTGTGTTCCATCGATGGCAGGATAGTTGTAACAACTCTGTTGTTTCCTGTTTCCCGAGAGAAATCGTATTAGGACGGGTGTGATACACAGTGCACTTTGCCGGATGCTTTTAGGCTGAATCTGACGACGACGCCTCAATTATACCGCTTCTTTCGCTACCTCGTCGGACGACGCACGTCTTATGCGACAAAATCAAAAATACTGCTTTCAGCCAATTCTGAAGTTCAGTCGCTTAATGCGAAAAAACAAGATCCGCCGTACAATTTTAAATTAATTGTTTTATTTTAAATTTTTACCACTGGTCTACGCAGCTCACTGATTGTATTTATACTTACATGATATTATACTGTAAGCTATCGAAATGCATTGAACAGACTCCGTGTTCGTTTGAACATTATAATATCTTATCTTCACGTTTTGTCGATAGTCATAAATGCAACGCTGATATCTTTAAGGAAGTTTAGTGTGAATTTTTGTTGCATCTGCATATTTAGAGCTCAGCAAAAAGTTATTTTCCGGCCTATGCGTCTACGTACTATGAACAGCAAAAGTGTTGAAGTTCTGTAGTTTGTACATTGCATCGTCTCTCGAGTGTCATCAATTCGTCATAACGAAATTTCCTCATCGTTCACTTAGTAATCTTCTCGGCCTGGCGTTCTAAGCTTCTAGAGTCGCTGGACAGAGGAGCTTGTGGCTAGATCAGTCTGGCTGGATGATGACGACGTCTCAACTCGTCTGTTGATTTTGCACGATGAAAACATGACGCCGCAAATTGCAGGACGCGATGCATCTAGGCCTACAGTCAGACGGGCATTGAGACAGACGGACGCATACACGCAAGCATAGACGCAGACGGACTGCGGCTGACAAGTCTTGTATACGCTATTTCCGCTCGCGCCTGTCACATGCACGGCTTGCCAGCAGCAATCTGCAATCTGTTGGTTGCTTGTGTTGGCGACAACGATATTTTTAGCATCCACGTTTTATTTTTTTTCGTTCTCAGCACACATTGTGGCCGATGACCATGCACAAGCGCCGTCAGCTTTCTCGTGTTTTTGTCTTATTTTAGTCATGAAGGAATTTTCAGCGAAAACATAGGCTGTACTAATCGTTAACAACAGTTGCTGTCAGTTTAAAACCCCATAATGCGTGCTGCTTAGTAGTTTAAAAAACGTTTTCTCGAATTAGGCCTACGCTGTTTTTATTAGAACGAAGTCCAGAGTTGTTTCTTGCTGAGAATGAAGACAGTGAATAAAACTGCATGGGTTATTTATATTTAGCGACCTGGTATTTTTTGTTTGTTGCAAAGTAAGGTTACAGCAAATATCTTTTTCTCTTTATTTATATGTAAGTTAAGTATTAACCTATATTTTTTGCCAAAATTAGAAACACATATTTGTAGATTTATTTGTATTCACTTGTATTTGTATTTATTATTTTAATGCGCTTTCCATATAAAACTGACATACTGCCTGTATTTCTCGTGAAGTCTTACTGGGCACTCGTTCTTAGCGTGTTTTCTGACATGTTCTGCATTTTTCATGCATTTCCGGCGTCGTTTGGCTCTGTATTTTCAATGACCTGAAGCTAGCATTTTGGCGGTTGCCGTCGTCTGTCTTCATTGTCGTTGTCATTGCTCAATGTCTCACGTCAGTTGCTGATGCTGCGCGCCGTTGCTATGGCACCGACGATGTGCCAGTTGTCCGGCTGTACGCCTGCGTAAACACTGTAGTTAGATGCACGCACATCTTAATATCTACTCTGTCGTTGTGCACTTTGGCATTACAACTTGGACTCGGATGTAACTCACAACATTCAAACTAAACTGGTACAACTCTTTAAGTCAAGCCAGCAAAAAGTCTAATTACTTGCAATTAAAATAATAGAACATTGTTTCAACTAATTAATTACAGACGAAGGAATATGCTAAGTTATTTGTTTAGTGATGTATCTTTTCTTCATTACGCTGTCAGTGTTTGATTGACGAATAAAGTTGGATATAATATGCTCCAATAGTTTAAGCGCCTCGTCCAGTTCATTGCTGAAGTCAGCGAGGAGCGACCGACAACAGTAACACAAACTTTGTCTTTAATTTTGGTGTTCTTGTTCATATCTCTGCAGGATCTTGTATTTCTTGGTCATTTTTATGGTATCCGTTTATCTAGCGATTCGGAGTTCGAATGATAAATGTAGCTACGTATGTGGTGCAATATTAGCCTATGCCGTATAAATGCGGTCGTGCTTATAATTCCGTGCAGTCCGTCGCACAGCATGCGGTGTCACGGATGAGGCGATTACTCGGCGCAGCATATTTTCTGGCGTTGTGGGTCAGCGGCGGTCACGCATTGCGTTTTTACACAGCTAATGATGAATAATGTACTGCTGCTCTAGATATAATTAGCTTGCTGGTCTGGCCGCGTGCGTACATTATTAATCGACGGCGACGGGTTTTGGGCCGACGGTAGGCGCCGATTGAGATGACCGGTGACAGGTGGGTGGAGAGAGGCATTGTATTCGACATCTTGGGTGGCATTACGTCGCCACCCGGTGTACGGACACTTTTGGTGGTTTAATCCGTGGGCGGTTGCAAGTCTTTCACAGTACAGGTAGACATTAATCGAATCCGAATATCAGTCGTCGATTACACCCCGTACCGTTGCCCTATGCACGACCGTTTTCACAAAATGAACATTTCCGGAGTTTGGGATTCTGTATTTTAACTAATTAATGGAGCAGCATGGGCTACTGGTGCTGCTGGTGCTCTTCACAACTGTTCTACCACCACCCAAGATGTTTGGCCCCACGGAATAATAGTAACCACCCAAGCTGTACGACTACCGGCGGATGGTCTATGGAGTATAGTAGCAGCAGGCGCAGCGTTAATTAACAGCGACTGCGGTAGGGCTGTCTAGGACAAGACAGGACGACGTGGCGTCGCATCTTCACCGGTGTCACCGGCGTGTTGCAGCGACTGCCAGCGGACTGGACTGCAGTCAGTCGTGCATGCGGCGCGCGCGGCATGTTGTGCCGGCGTTCCATTATAAGATCGCCCCCTCCCAGAAAAGTCTTCTCCGGCCGATAATTTACCAGCAGAAATCCGCCCGGCGGCCGCCCGGACGGGGCGGATTTTTACCTCTAAATTGTCGGCCGGGGTAGACTTTTCTGGGGGAGGGGGCGATCCTATAATGGAGAGACATTTTATGGGTCCGGTGATATTTTAATAAGAGGAGACATATCAATTCCATGATTATCTCTCCTCGGGCGGATTTTTCATAGGGAGATATTTTAATGTGACACCGGTCATTCTGTACCACGGCGACACGACGCGACGCTGGACGATGATACAACACTGACGCTGCTGCTGCTGCTGCTGCCTTTCTGTCTCCGGTGCTGAGACGATCCGTGCACCTCCTTTGATGTTGTAACAAAACGATTTTTGCACTGCTCCGATCTAATGCCGCCTTGTGCGATATACAAAGCAAAAGCAGAAAATCTATTGCATAGGCCTATGACTTGGTTTTAGCCACATACATCGCTATAGATTTTAATATATAACGCTGTATGCTGGCCCAAACTATGTTGGCCCAGATAGTTTACTGTGCACTTGTATGGTCATCTGATGACTGCAATAATGGATTAACCAACAAAACAGCACTCTTAGCATTCACTGGCCTGTTTTTTCGCGTTCCGTGCACGAATCGTTCTAATACAGCCATCAAAGGGCTGCAGGAATCGTCCCATAATCTCTCGCTGTCTGTCCCGGCTGCTGCAGACGGCGGCTCAGTCTGTCCGTGCGTGCAGCCGCGTCGCAGCATAGCTATTCCAGCCGTCGGACCGGCGCCGGTGCGGCCGATACGATTTCGTCGCTAACAAGCAATCAGCACACATCTGATGACGTCGGATTGACGTTGGTCGGTCTGTCGGTCGGTCGGTGCTACACGCAGCTCGTCGTGGATAGTTGTGATTGCGTCGCCGACGATCAGTCTTTGACGAATCGTCGTCGCTTCGTTTTCACTGGTTCGTCTTCACGAAAGTTGCCAAGCTGAGTTGCGACAGCAAGAAACGCCTCGGCTGGTGAGTGAGTAGTAGGCCTATACTCGTAACCCGTCAATCTTATTTCGATTCTCGAACAGTCTGACGTCGGGTGTTGGGTGTCTGCCGGAAAATTGCAGAGATTTGCATTAAGTGCTTTAAAATGTCTGTAAAGGCAACGCCGCAAATTTCAGCACACATAAATCGTGTGCTGTTGTGTTGTACTGCCGGTATAGTGAGATCGATATTTTGATTTAAAATTTAGACAAAATTGTCAGTTTGAACTCAGTTTACAGCATTCTTGAACTTTTACTGCGGCTTGCTTCGCTTGGGTTTTATTGCTTCGACAGACCACCAGTTTTTGTCTCAGTCTTCATCTTCGCTTGTATTGTGTCATGCCGCAGTTTGAAACCAGTTTTTCACATTTCTATTTCTCGTAATCTTTTTTAGATGTTTTAAGCGCTCTTTTTTGAGGCTTGCGATGTTCGTTGTATTCCTTAAGCTTATATACAACAATGCTTTCCTTGCTTTCCAGCGTGTGTCGAAGCCAATTTTTAATTTTAGCCGACCGTACTTGGGAAACGGTCGAGTTATTGGTGCGAGTTGTCGTCCGTCTCTCTGTTTTTCTGTCTGTCGGTGTCCGTCTGTAACGGATGTATTGTGGCTAAACTTTAGGTCGTAGGGGAAAACTTCTTGTGCGACACTCAGGCATGCAAAATTTCAGCCGTTTAATTTTCAAATTGGGGACTGAATGGAGAGAATGAGAAAAATGTGTGTTTTTCAACGGAAAACTGACCATATCTCGGAAACGGTGAGAGATGCGGTCAAGGTTACTATTAATCACTAATAGAAAGTGGCGTACGCTTTTTCAGATGAAATGAAAATCGTCGACTTTGGATGACTTTGAAGGTCACTGACAACCAGTACGGTCGGCTATCCTAGCGAAAACTGGGCTTCTTGTTAACTATGTTTCACCACGTGCTTTTGTTCGGTTTTCCAGAATTGATTGTTTAGTCGGGTGTTTTTTTGTGCCACTCTGTATGCCGGTTGTTACAGAGAGGAGATCTTCTTATTACTCTGTCAATGTTTATAAACAGCGACTGCCGATTTGTTAGGAGAATGCCAAGTATAAGGGAACTTGGGTCAAAATCATCAGATGTCATTTTCTGCAGAAAGCAAAAATGCTTCCCGCTGACGGCAGAACTCATTCTCTGCGGTTGGAGTGAGTGGTTTTTAGCGTCAACGTCAGCATCGTTGTCATCAGTTGCAGTGCTTGGTTCGGGCGTTGGCGATCATGTTGCGCGGGATGCACTTGCTTGGATGATAGTGCTCTCGTTGGCTGTAGGATCCAGCCATTTCTTCAGGCTAGTGAGATAGCTTGTTCTCGGTCTTTTTGGCCCTTTCCTGCCAGCAAAGTTGACGGTCACAACTAGATTTTCCAGTTTTGACTTCCTGATGACGTGCCTCAAGAACTCTGTTTTGACTCGTCCTGATTGTCTTTAGCAGATGTCTCTTAGTACCGGCTCGATTGAAAACGTTTTCCGACTTTTTTTATACATATAGTACGCATCAATCATTAGTTCTTATCTCAGAATAACATAAAATGTAACGGAATGTTAATTGCAGCATTAAAATCAATAGAAAGCATAGTGCGTGTTCTTTGTTGAATAAAGTGCCTAACAGTAGGAGACCTGTGATAATTACTTCAAACAGAGACTTCTACAAAAATAGCATGGATGTTAATAAAATGAGTAAATCTAGTACCGATTAAGCCATGGAGTCACGCATGTCAGTATGTAGGAAGGAGTCCGTGAATAGGCTGCTCGATGCACCTGTGCACCGGCCATTAAAATGCCTCCTTGACCTCGCCATGTAATCGCCGACACCGGCTTGGCTGCCACGCAGCGACAATACCTCGCGTCTACCGCGTGCGATAATCGGCGTATGCTTAGCACACACAGTCATCACTAGACTATTGAAAGATCCGCAGAACTTTCGAGTACCGGTCTAATTTTCTATCGCAAGTAATAATCCGTGAGAAAGGTCGAACGTGACGTAAGAACACTTTTTAAACGTCTCAACAACGAACGATCGATAACCTTCGCGTCGCCGACAAATTTAATTCTACTTTCGTCCAATCGTGCTTAACACCGTTTAGCCACATTATGCGGGCCCGTTGTCATTACAGAAATTGAATTACCCGTCTCGCTCGTTTATCTCTTTTTACGCGCGATAGCAGAATGCTTCGCGCGTCTTAGCCATGGTTCGGGCGTCTGTCTGTCCGTCCGTTTATCTGTCTGTCCGTCACACTGCTGTATTGTGTCAAAACGACACAAGCTAGGATCAAGAAATCTACACTACAAGCTGCCCCGAGGACTCCAGTTTATCGTGACAAAATTTCGTGCCCGTGGGTGCGGGGGTTCCCTTCGAACGAGGGCGTCAAAGAGGGTTCCCCTAAAAAGACGTTATTTTGCCGATATTGGCTCGTATAGTGTGAAAACGGTTGCAGATAGGTACAGACATGCTGCTTATCATAACAAGCACTGGTGAGAGGCTTTTTGAATTTATCAACATCGATGACCTTGAACGACTTTTAATCCCCCATGTTCCATGTTTTTGCTGCGGCGACGGGGAACGCTCGGTCGCCGGTCGTGGGGAGCCGTGTCAATGGAACAATGCTTTAAAGGCATAATACTGTTTATGGTTTTGAAACCAAATGCTGTTTCACCTGCGAATCGTGTTCGTCCAAGACCTGTGAGCAGTGAATGCGTATACCTGCGTGTGACTTATAGTCACCATCTTACTATCGCTGTATTCTTGTTCACAGAAATTGTGATCGTCATGTTCGGGCGTTGCCACAGGACGAGTAAAGGTGCGTAGTGAACGACAAAAATAAAATGAAATTTTAAAAAGCCGAATTTAATTTAATTTAATTTCATTTCATTTTATTTCGGTCGCTCTGTACGCACCTTCAGAACAGTAGCCAGCGTCACGTGGAACTGGTGAGAGCAGAGGAGTGTTGTGTGTGCTTGTCGTGGCTGATGGACGTTGGTGTCGCGTTGACTTCGTCTCTCGGGGTCGCCGCCTACAGTGTCAGTGAAGATACAGCTGCTGCTGGCGTCGCTCGTTGTTGTGTGAAATGGATTCCCGTTGTGACCGCTCCATCCTGCGTCCGAAAGAACCCCATCACTTATTCGCCGTACAGTATGCGAGACAGTATTAATAAACAAAAGATGCACGTCCCATGATGACATGCACGTGCGCAGATAAATGAACATGGCATACAGCAAACCGAACGTGGCCAATTTCAGTGCAAAAACTGCATGAAATGTTAATGACCCCACAAAACAAAATAGACCTACTGTTTTAGCTTTAAGAAAATGGATGCGTTCATGCGTCACTTACTTGAATTTTTGCAAAATGCACTTTATGACGTTATATTATAGGCCTATAAGGGCCCTCAAAAAGTGTCGAAAACAAGATTCGACGCTGAAATTGGCTGCACCGCAAGGCGATGAGACATGGTGACTTGTCCTTCAGAAGTCTGGCATTGCGACCCCCCTAGCCTACAGCGATCGAAACTCCAGTTATTCTGCCGCCTTTACAATACAACCACTGTTGTCGTGATTTCGTATTTTTGCACGTTCGAGGAAGATATTTTCGCGCCACGTCGACATAGGTACAAAAGACAATTTCGTGGGAAAATTAACAGGAGTCATCGAGCAGAATTGACCAATGGGCCTATATTATATATATATTATTTATGCTATACATATATATATAT
>Ga0056128_1002812_pt1 | contig 20910 bp, 3 predicted proteins | sample WorMetLIZISLAND2_FD_71113 | JGI IMG/M metagenome (GOLD analysis project Ga0056128, IMG submission 71113) | Marine gutless worms symbiont microbial communities from Max Planck institute for Marine Microbiology, Germany - Olavius geniculatus... ... | reverse complement strand
AGTGATGGAACGAAAACTACAGTTTAGTTACTCGAATTCATTCGATTGTCAAATAACCGCAGTTTAACGGAATATTTCAACTTTTGCTTTACAAAATTTAGTAAATTAACATAAATTTACGTATGTGTGTTAATTTTTTTAATGTGCGTTAATATTTTTAATGCGCATTAACGCGTTAATTAACGCATCAATTGTGACAGCTCTAACTGTAACATAATACAACGTGTACGTTTAATATGTTAAAACAGCTGTCTGTTAATATGAAATATCCGTAAATGGAAGAAAATTATTCAGAAGCACATAGTATACCTGCAGACATACAGGTGACCAATGTCTTGTTTTGAGGTCCATGAGATTCATGCCTGATCCATCGCTTTCATCTATTGGTGCATACGCTCCAAGCATTAAGCTAGCACCAAAGCTGCTCACAAGGCTTATATGCTACAAAACAAAATATGCAGTAACATGAATCAAATTGAACAATAAAATAAACATTTCTTTTGTAATCCACATGACATCGATACTACACATATAATTCTCTCATGACCCGTAACATTAAGGTATTTCAACTCACAAACTTAAAGGTTCATTATAAACTAAAAACAAAAGATCTTAAACACGCAGAAATTTTGGCAAAACTGGCACTTTATGAGCAGAATCCATGCAGAATAAGCAAAAATGGCAAAATTCCAGCAAAATTCAAAAGTCACTCCTCAAAATTTTAGCTTTACCTGCTCATCTTTCTACCTACATACTTAATCGCATTAATCCACATTCTGATGCACCATGTTTTGTTTCTTTAAACAACAAACAACTTGTATCAGTGTATGTACTGAATTCAAAACAAACAGAAGTTTTTAAAATGTGCAGAAATTGTACCATATGTTGGGTGGCTGCATGGTCCCTAGTTAAATGCTGAAAACAGTGAAAAAAGTTGCGCAAATTGGCAAAAGTGGCATACAAAAACAGCAAATCAGTGTGCAAAATTTTTGAGAGATATAATCACAAACAAAAACAAGTAACACGAGACGCGCGAAAGCCCATAGCAGTTCCTGTTCGCAGGTAATCTTAGTCTATCTCCATCCATTTCGTCGTAATTCACTATTTTGCAGCCAAAAATCGTCAAAAAATCACGTTAAATCAATATTTATAGGGTTCAAGGTCATTCAAGGTTATCGATGTTGATAAATCCAAAAAGCCTGTTACCAGTGCTTGTTACGATAAGCAGCATATCTGTGCCTATCTGCAACCGTGTTCACGCTACACGAGATAATTGCGGTAAAATAACCACTTTTTAGGGGGTAGCTGTCTTTGACGCCCACCTGCGCCGGACTCCTTGAACCTAGGGGGTCGGGACTTGGACTGCTAAAATCTGCGTTGAATGCTGAAAATTTCATATGCAGGTTGTCTTGGTCTATCTCCAGCCATTTCATCGCAATTCAGTGTTGAAATGTGTGCTGCATCCAAAAATTGCGAAAAATTCACTAAAAACCTCTTTTTGAGGGGTTCAAGGTCGTTCACGTCATCGATGCTGATAAATCCAAAAAGCCTGTCACCAGTGCTTGTTATGATAAGCAGCAAGTATGTACCTATCTGCAACCGTTTTCACATTATTCGAGCCAATAACGGCAAAATGACGTCTTTTTTAGGGGGTACCCCTCTTCGACGCCCTCATTCGAGGGGAACCCCTGCACCCAGTGGCACGAAATTTTGTCACGATAAACTAGAGACCTTGGGGCAGCCCACAGTGCAGATTTTGCGATCCTAGCTTGCACCGTTTTGATACAGCTCACGAGTGTGACAGACGGACAGACGGACTGACAGACGCCCAGACGATGGCAAAGACGCGCGAAGCATTCTGCTTTCGCGCGTAAAAACATCCAAAGAAAATAATACAAAGAATATGCACATATCAGATTAAAATGTAAAATAAATGACAACCAAAAAACAAAATCATTAACTTATGACATTATAAATAAAATGACTAAATTATGTAGACTAATTATTTATAAAACAAAGTCAAACCTCAGTGTCCAAATATGCCTGAGGCTTGGTCTGATAAATTTTGGCAATCTGGTTTCCAGTTACCCGATGGAATGCTCGACAGCCAGTAATTTCACACAGTTTCTATGCATGAAAAACAAAACATGTAGCACAAACTGTGCAAATTAAAACAAACTAAAGTGCATTGCAATGTTTTACCACTACTGCTTCTTATTTCTGTTTAGACAACAATTTTACCCGTAGTTGTTTCAGGATTTGCCAAGATCCGCAAAAAGTAAACTACTGAAAATTAGTGACTAGGTGAAGTGATGTATGCTGATAAAATAGTAAAATTGTTTTTATAAAAAATTTACAGGACTGTTTTCAAAAATTAATAATAAATATCCAACAAATTTTAACTAATCTTCTTAATTTATTAATGGCAAATAATATAAAAATTAATCACTTGCAAAAGTAACTAATCAAAAAAAATCAGGTGTGCTTATATTAACTTTTCAATGGCAACTTCTAGCTGTCCTGTGAAAAATACCAATTAATTATACAGGTTCAAAATTTTTTAAAATATGTCTAACTGCAATTATTAACTAATTCACCATAAATCTATTCCAGTACAAAATACTCAAAACATATATAAAATATATAAATATACACCAGTGCACCACCAAGCTTCTGTTCTAGACTTTGGCACTGTTCACCAGTGCTTGTATCCATCCAGATTGGCGAATCCTCAACACTAAAACAACCCTAGCAGCCACACACAGACAGATCATGTGTGGTCAACAAATAACCCTTTATTTAGTACTATTGCAGCTGCTCAGATATTGTACTTCACAGGCGAGTTACATCACCTCCAGCATCAAAATCACCAAAAAAATATCAGTAATAAAAATGCATAACGTACACAAACACAATGTTACTAGCTTAGTCTATAACATTTAAGCTGATCTAACCCAAAAAACCACTAGAGAGCAAAATAATCAATCAATACAGTGCACTAAAACAGTAAAAAAATAAACGATTGAAACATACAGCGAGTTGTTGAGCCATCGACTGAGCACCATCAAGAGACATAAGAACTTGCTCTGCACCCATCTGCCAGTAAACACTGCCATGTTGCTACAGCACATAACATCACATCACATCATCACTACACCTATTTATTTAAACAACAATTCACGGCACAAAATATTCATCATTTGAAATGCAATGTTTATATCATACATTATCTTCTAAGCTAACAGGACAAACAAGCCTGTCTTGCCATTTTCATTCACAGTATGCAAACTAACTGCGCCTTACATCTTGCCTTCTTTTCACCTGAAAATAAAATTACGTTTTATGCACAAATCAAATTTCCCTACTAACTTCTTTTTTAGCTCTTTAATTTGTTAACTTTCCATTTTATTCATAGATTGGCTACTTGTGAGTTTCTAAGCATGTTAAAATAGTCCCATGATATTGCACTGCACCATGATCAGTTCTTGATAAGACTGAATTCTTAATGCAGCAAGCTAATAAGATCAGTTTGCATCAGCCAACCTCTGACAAACATAAAAACATTTTAAAATGATAAAACAAAATCAAACCTGTCCAGTGCCAGACACAGCAACCACTTTACTGAAATCAAACTGAGCATCTTTCATCCTCTTCAGAATGATATCAATTGCCTTCAGTTACAGGCATACAGCAAGTTTCAATGGTCACAGCAAGCGCATTGGAGATTTTTGGAGTATGCACTATATAAATTTACACTTTACTTACTACTCATTTATAAGTAACAGGTGTTATTTTTAGATTTTGCTCAGCTATCCTGTATTTCCAACAATAGCAAAAATGCAAGATTTAGTCTCAGAAAAAAAAACAAAAAAACATTGCATAACACAATGTGTATGTTTCTTCATAAACAAAACAAAATCTGCATGCATGTTTTTTCCCAACTACATAATTCCCAACTATCGGTAGTGAGGCCAGCAATAATGCAGTTAAAATGCCCTAAATTTGCCATAGATTCAGCAATTTAGTGTAATACAAAAAGCAAAAGCAAGAACATACAAGAAATCTGAGCTAATGCTCATGAAACGCACGAGAGCCTATAGCAGTTCCCGTTCGCAGGAAATCTTGGTCTATCTCTATCCATTTCGTCGCAATTCACTCTTTTGCATCCAAAAATCGCAAAAATAACTAAAACCCCTTATTTTTAGGGTTCAAGGTCCTTCAAGGTTATCCATGTTGACATTCCTAAAAAGCTCTTCACCAGTACTTGTTATGATAAGCAGCATGTCTGTGCCTATCTGCAACTATTTTCACGCTAAACAAGCCAACAACGAATAAATGAACACATTTTAGAAGGGTACCTTTTTGATACCCATTTGCGCAACCCTCCTTGAACCAAGAGGGTTCAAATTGGACTGCTACAATCTGCATTTAATGCTAAAAATTTCATATGCAGGTTGTTTTGGTCTATCTCTGGCCATTTTGGTGCAATTCACTCTTGAAATCCATGTCGTAGCCCAAAATTGCGAAAAATTCACTAAACCTCTTATTTTGGGGGTTCAAGGTCATTCAAGGTCATTCAAGATCATTGATGTTGACATTCCTAAGTAGCTCGTCGTCAGTGCTTGTTATGATAAGCAGCATGTCTGTGCCTATCTGCAACCATTTTCACGCTAGACGAGCCAATATCGGTAAAATAACGTCTTTTCAGATGAGTGCCCCTATTTTGTCCCCTTCTTCATGGGGACCCCCTTGACCTAGCGACATGAAATTTTGTCACGAAATACTAGAGACTCAAGGCTATCATATGGTGAAAACCAGAACTCTCTATCTTACCTGGGCTGTAATTGGTACCGGATTGTGACGGACAGACAGACGGACAGACGGACGGACAGAATTACCGTAGCTAATACACGCTATAACTATGCCAGCTCCCGTGCATAAAAAACAAAGAGCATCTGCATCAAGCATAAAATCTCGCGAAAACAATAAAAAGCAAGTCGAAAATATCGGTAATGAGGTCAGCACAGATGCAGTTAAAATGTCCACAAAACACGTTCATTTTTAACTATCTATGTAGAATAAAGCTGTCGAAGCGCTAATTTTTAAAATGCATTAACGCACTGCATTAAGTTTTTTAATGCATCAATTAATGTTTTATTAATGCACCCAGGCCCATAGTAAGGGAGAGTAAAAGGGGAGTTACCCCAGGTTTCGCGACGTCTGGGGGGCCTTACCTCACGTAACTGCTAGCATAGAAATCTATTAGCCTGTCATCTAAATAATTACTTATTCACAGCAGTGATGGAACGGCAACTACAGTTTAGTTACTTGAATTCATTTGATTGTCAAATAACCGCAGATAACGAAATATTGGAACTTTTGCTTCTAAGAACTTAGTAAAATTAATAAATTTACACATGCGCGTTAATTTTTTTAACATGCATTAATTTTTTAAATGCGTGTTAATTTATTAACATATTAACGCATTAATTAACGTATTAATTTAACAGCTCTAATGTATATTTATATATATTATGCTAATGTTATAATGCAGAAAAATCTAAATAAAATGTCAAATTGGGTCACCTTAACCCACATGAGGGTTGGAGCAGTAAATGTTACATGGTCGTCATGCATGTGGACACCTCCTGAAGTGCTGCACATGTCATTCAAAAAACAAGCAATTGTGCATTACCAAAAAACTGACTAGCAGTGCCAGACACATTATATAGTATATGCATCACATTGCCATGTACCTAGTGACAGTAAATTATCCAACAAATACCAATAAAAAAAAGTACTAAAAATATGGTCTTCCGAACAAGTTGATTTGGGTAAAACCAAACTCACATGTCGAACTTTGTTATTAGTGGACCAAAATTTGCCAACTTTTTTTATTAAATGTGGGAAAAATCGCTGCTAATCACTTGGTTTTCCGACTGTCAATATCTTGATCCATTCCTGATACATTTACGATCAAATTTTAAAGCTGTCCGAAAATACTTGGAATTGTGCACGTTTTGGTTCCTGATTTTTGGGAAAGTCCTCCAAATTTGAAACCTGGATTATAAAACAAGAACTTTTGATCATGTGGCAAAGTTTTATAGCAATTGGCCTTATATCATCGCTGTAGAATACAACTGTCTAACTCAACCTTTTTTTTTATCAAAAATGACTTTTTTACACCATATGAATCGTCATGTTGTCCCACATCTGATGGTGCCATTTTTACACTTTAATGTTCAGTATTTTTCATTTAATTAATTAGAATACAAAAGACGTAAAATGAAATGTCTGCCAGATTGTAGAATACAACTGTTGTAAATCGAATAACATCACTTGTAACTTCTACAGAGCTCAAAACGGGCAGTGATTGTTCGGATACAACTGTCGTATGTGCGTTTTACGACACTATGCTGTAAACAGAACCGTGATTTTGACACTAAAATTGAGAATACAAGTGTCGTAACTCTAGTTACGTCCATTGAATTCTGACATTACGTCGACGGCGTTAGACGAGTTGTAGAATACAGCTGCAGTAACTAAACATTGTACGACAAACTTCTACGGTTCAGACTCTGCTGCTTCTGTTACTGATGCTGCTGCTGAGGCTCTACTGCTACCGACGCTGTTTTTGGTGCTGCTGACCAGGGGCATCGATCTTTCCTGAGCGCCAGGAGGGGCAACTGTCCTCCCAACTCGGACGCCCTTCTTATTTTCCAATTTTCTTCTTTCTTTTCTTTCGCTTCCCGTTCTCCCCTTTTCGTTTTCTCCGCCCTTATTCTCTGTTTTCCGTCCCCTTTCTTCCACATTGTCCTTTCCCTTCCCTTCTGTTATTCTCTTTCCTTTCCCCCTTTTCTTTTTCCCGTAGATGTAGGGCCCCTCAAATTCAGATAGGAGACCTCGGGAGCACTGCAAGCTTTCCCAGCAAAGTCTAAAGCGGAACTCCAGCCAAAATCAAATTTGGTGCATTTTAGTCTAAAATGTGACATCTGGTGGCAACAACTGTAATTATTTTTCGGAGAAGTAATTGACTAAATTCAGTGCAGTTTAAACACTAAACACAAACAAAAGCGTCATGGCACCACAAATTTAAAAGTGCGAGCTTCTTCTTCTTCTTCTTCTTCAGCTACAAGTGATCTGCAAGAGAAGTGAGCAGTAAAAATTGGAGTTGTTGTACGCAGAATTGCGGCTACAAACGCTGCTGCAGACGCTGCTGCTGCCGCAGTCTCTGCTGCTGCTGCTGGAGACTCGGTTACTGCTGTTGATGCAGTCTTTGCTGCTACTTTTGCTGCTGCTACAGATGCTGCTGCTGCTACCGCAAACTTGGTCGCTGCTGCTTCTACGCTCGCTGCTACTGCTGCAGACTTTATTCCTGCTGCTGACGCACTCTCTGCTGCTGCTGCTGCTAGTACTAGTGCTGCAGCTGTGTGCAACGTCGCCTGTCACGAAAGAAGTTTAATGCCAGATAGGATCATCTACCACAGATCGATTGTCAGTATGTAAAGTGGTGAATCAGCTTATAATTAGGTGCTTTTGCAACTGACTCTGTTACTTCTGCCGCTGTTGCTACTGTTGTTTTTGTTTTTATTTCTACTGTTTTTTTAAACAGTGTAATTGGTGATTTGCACTCCACAGTATTAAATCAGCAGACAAGAAACACATTTTAATCCAATGTTACACAGTTGCTAATAGTTCCGAAAAACTGTGATTGACCACTCAAAGTTGTCAAATTATACAGATGATCAGAGCAAAAAACTTCAACAGTTTACAGAGCTATGTAAGGGCGATATGAGTCAAAACTCAAAAACAGCAAAAATAGTTTGGGCGATATTATAACTAGTAAGATATGCACACTGAATTGACAGCAAATTAGTGATTTACTTGAACTCAGGAAGTTCACTGTCAAACTTGACACCATCTTGGTAGATCACTGAGAGCTCATCATTCACTACAATAATCTTCACCTAAAACACACAACCACATGATACGATACACTGGTCTCAAAACTGATCTGAGTAGACAGCAGCTGATAAAACTTTACTCACAGAAATTCTGATTCTTCTTTGGGCTATGGTCAAACTTCAACAAGGCACCTGACTAGTGGCCACGGGCATGCCGAGAATGCTATCGAGTATGTAACACAAAATGCCCAAGAACTGGTGGAGTAAGCTTACCTTGAGAAAGTTTATGGTAGGATAATACCGGAAGTGTTACAGGGATCGATGTACGGTCAGCAGCATAACGTAAGGAGGAAATGACGAGCAGCATAACGTAAGGAGGAAATGACGACTTATGTGCATAACATGGGGTTAACCAACAGAAATCTGGGTAACATCCCGTGCATAAAGTGGAGCTTGTCATTGCCGAGTTCAACAGAAATTTCACAAATACCTGTTGAGTACTAATCTCTACTCCGACAAATAATCTACCATCCATCTCAATGAGCAAAATGTAAACAAAGAGGCGTGGTCGTTGACGTCATAAATTAGTAAGTAACAGTAACACCACCGACAGCTGCGTCAGCTGTGTTTGTTGCGCATCTGTCTTGCTTTTATTGCGTTCATTGCGTTCGTTACTGATTTACATGCGTGCGTTGCATTAAGTGGAAACTTCGTTAGCAAAAGGTGAAAAACTGAAAGTGAAAACAGACTAGCTGACGTGTAAAGAAAACAAACGTCCTACAAATTTTCTGCATGTAGTGGGTGTATTATAGCTTGCTAAGGTCCTCACAGATTTTCCAGGATTTGTGGTTTGCCTCTTATTGCTGTGCCTATATAGCTAGTCCAATTAGTAGCTACCATAGTAAATGACGTTAACCAAATTTCTTTCATAAAATTTTAGACTTCATTATCTGGATTTCTAAGTTTTTTGTCGTTATTTTTCTGTTTTTTGCTAACGTGCTAGTTTCGCGTTATTTTCAGGCTTCAGCACGCTTCTGCCTACATAAAAATTTTTAAAAATTGTATGGATGAGACATGGAAAGATATGGGCATCTATAGCTGATAAGCTACTTCGCTCATCAACAACAAGTACAAGTACAAGTATAATGCATTCTCAATTTCTCGTTTCGTAGGCCCTATAGGCCTCGACAACGGTTCGCCTAAACGCCATAGCTGCACAAGATCCATGCAGCTGCAGGTCTGAATCAATTTGCGACAAGTTAAGGCAGACCATCCAAATCGATCATCTAGGCCTATAACCCTATGTAAATGATTCGAACCGAATTGTTCCGGCAACTTCTGGCACTAGGGCTCTAATTGGCACGTTTCGAACCGCACTGACAAATAGTAGGCTAGCAACCGTGATAAACCAAGTAAGCCCTTAGGCCTAAACGACAGACGATCTGGCTCTGGCATCTTGAATCGTGAATAATGAATATTATCAGCGTAAGCCTATCTGCATCAAATATATGACTTCACTTGGAGGATTCATAAATGGAACTTAGACCTATACTTTCAGAACTAATGTCCGTATAATTTGGTCCGAGGCTCCGAAGCTCCGATTACACTATCAAGACCAGTGCATGTATAGCGAAGACGAGTTAAACTATAAGCGCACGGTTCATGTAACGTAGAGGCTATTGATGTTTACTACGATTCCAAAGTGTATAGAAAATTTTCTATACACTTTGCTACGATTCTACGGCAATTGATAATGATAGGGGTTGACCCGCACTTGGCACCAAGGATATCTCGACCTATTCCTGTGAGCTTTTACGGCAGTTTCCCTGTCCCTGCACTGTTGCCTTTTTCGTCCTCCAGCGGCAACAAGATTTGAAGAATGCTTATAGGCCTACAGCTGCTGGCGTCGATTTTTAGCCGATCGTACTTAAGTACGGGCCTAACGCTCGAGCCATTGGCACGGTTGTCGTCCCTCCGTCCGTCCGTCATCTGTCACGGATGTATTGTGGCTATGCAGTATGTTTTATAGGAAAACTTTTTGCACGAATAATTAGCCATGTGCTATAAACTCGGGCATGCAAAATTTCGATAGTGCAAGGGAAACATTTTCAAGATGGGGGTTGAATAGACGGGGGTAGGAAATTCAATGGAAAACTGGTCATATCTCGGAAATGGTGAGATAGACTATAGGGCCAAGGTTACTATTGATCACTAATAAGAAGTGGCATGCGCTCTTTCAGATAAAATGAAAAATCATCAACCTTGGATGACCGTGAAGGACACTGACAACCAGTACGGTTGGCTATCCCAGCGACAGCTGGGCTTTTTGTCAAACATTCTGGACCTGAAAGCGAATTAGAAAATTAAAGCAACTTAGAAAGTCGACATAATTTAAATTATACCAACTCCACACGGAATGTCTGAAACATTTTCCCCTTACGAGCATTCGCGCAAGATTTAGGCCTATACGGCGTAGAGGACGCCCCTGATTAGCACGAAGCATGTAGAAGGTCGTCTTGGTCGGCTAGCAACAGAGAGCGAGCGATGGTAATGCGCGGAGTGACGCGACATCTAGCGACTGTCGCTTCGCATAAATCACAGCGTGACAGCACAGCGTCACAGGAGATCGACATACTCCGTGGACTTCAACGTCGCCTCGAATTAACCACGAGATTCATGATAATTGAAGCACCACCCGCTGAGCTTGAACCTCGCATTCTTTAACAACAGCAAGACTGCATGCGCAGCTACCGCATGTCGTGCATTTCGTTGTGGTACGTAGGCTTACGGCTAGGCTTATATTTACTACTGACCGTGTGTTTGTGTCTGTCTTGTTAGCATTGTACGTGTGAGCATGCGAGCGTGTGTGCAGTCGTTACTTGCGAACCAAATATCTATAAAAAAAATTAAAATACATCACGTTTTTTACCAAACAAGTTCATAAAGTTTGGCCACATATGATCACAAAGCGGTCAGATTTTGGTGGCGATCCAATAAGCCAGCCGTTTCGTAGACTATATTTTCATCCCCATGATACATTTTCAGTAAAACAGCAATAGTTGGCTCGATTAATGACTGCACGATCATTTTCACTCTTTAGCTGTTCGTCGCTATACGTTACACAGAACTCGCCCCTTTCTACATTGGCGGTGAGAGTACGCATGACGCCACCAACGGACGGATGGTCGGGCCGAATCGGCCTGTATAATTGGTTAAATAACCTACCAAAACTGTAGCCTGTAGAACCACTATACGCCACCCATCTTGGTACTAATACGGCTCAGTGTACAGCTGCCACGTTGATTTGCGCAATGTGCCAACTCTAGTTGGGATGTGAACCAATAATGGACTATAACAAAACAGTGTCAGTGAAGCGTGGTGATCACTGCACCTGAACCAGTCGATTAAATCGACTAACAGGCGTAACTGACTGCTGCAACATGTAAGCAGTTTCTGAAGCAAATGGCCACCCACAGTTCTCAGGTTCACGGGACGATGCAGACTTACAAACGGCATTGCGACGTTGCTACAGCGGCGCGTCGACGTAAGCTTGATTGGCTCATTTGCATCGCAATTGTTGGACCACACAAGACGAATTGCCTCGCAGGCGCTGCACGACGCCGACGTCACCGAGTGACGCATGACAACATTATATATCAAGTCAACCAAACAACAGCAACAGACGCAAGACATAGGCCTAACTTTTATTAGATTACAAAAATATCAAAATAAAAATCATGAAATCATATAAATTCCAGTTAATTCAATTTTCTAACAGTTGATCTAAGAACAATATCGCGCTTATCGCGTTACTCTCAAAAGACTCAAATTCGGTTAATAATGTGCAGACACTAAAGTATACAATAAAAACAATTAGAGCTGTCGAAGCGTTAATTTTTTAACGCATGCGTTAGCGCGTTAGTAACGCATCATTAATATTTTGCTGATATTGTAGGTGAGAAAGTGACAAAAATGAAACCCACGAAGTCATGCCTGTGTCGCAAGACCGTGACAGTAGTGATGAAACGGCAACAAAACAATTTCTAATTACTTGAATATTATTCGACCTTCAAATAACCGCAGTTTAATGGAATACTGGAACTCTTGCTTCACAGAATTTAGTAAATTTACGTATGTGCGTCAATTTGTTTAACGCGCGTTAATTCATTAACGCGTTAATGCGCTAATTTGACAGCTCTCAAAACAATAGGCTTATATAATAAGAAAGGTCGCAGACGAATCATGCATGGCGTTGAAGCACTGCAGAAGAACCGACAGTCGCTGAAACAAAAAGACGCTTTCGCGTTTCTCATTGGATACAACTGAAATCCTGAGGCCCAAGTCTTCAAAACGTAAATGACTGACTCACTGACTGAACCCAGCGTCTTCATAGAGATTGGCTGGAACATAAAAGAACCTCAGAGATGATGAATTTTTTTATTGCTGCTGCTAATTCGGCCGCCGGTTCAGTTGACGTGGCAGAGTGATTTTACCTCCAGTAGTATAGATCCTGAAGGTTAAAAACGAAGGTGAAAACCAAGTTGCTAGAGTGGCACAGTCCAATTCAGTCAGATATGTGGAATGTTCTTTTGAAAACTATCGAATAATTATTTTATATGTTTTACATGTAATTCGTGATATTCTGACAAGCGTGAGGCAATGTGACGCTAACAAATGGGACTGACTACGCCGCAGGTTTCTATACGATTCATATTATATACGTTCCGCTCAGCGTAACCCATCTGTCACAGCTTGTTATCGCAAGTACCTGCTTAGATATTTAGTATGCAGGTATGAGACTGCGCATGGGCCCCCTTGGGCAGTGAGCAAGGTCCCTTTCCTGTAATTTTTCTCGGCAAGCACAAACGCATGAGTCTATGCGTGGTAAATATCCGCTTCTTCCGGTGCCGTATCCATCAGTGCAGTGGCATACAGCTGACGCTCTACTGATGGAACCAAATCCGCGCAGTGATTTGTCAAATCTGCGGATCAGTGGACCAAAAATTGACCGTCTGCCGATCTCCGCATTTCTCTTTTTTCTTCTCAACCTTTCGCATTTCTCCGTAGGTCTATAAGTTAGCGCTATTAGTCTCCGAGACTATTAAGTATTTACTAGTCTCTTAAAGTAGCATGCTGTTTTTGACAAGGTGGCCACGTATCGTGGAATAAAAGTCAGACAATATCATTCCTGAATAACGGATTGTCTCGGTGTCAAGAGACGGCAACAGTAAGCAAGTGACAGTAACAGTAAATAACACTAAGTAGTAAGCCTGCATACCACTCACTAGGTTAACTACCATACATGTTGCATAAAAAGTAATGCATCAATAGCATAGTAGTAACAATAATATTTCTATAGCGCCATAACTTTCTAAAATACAGACCCATCTTTACAATGGACTGTGTAGGCCTAATGCTTGATGCTTGCCACTTACAACGGCTCAACTTTATCATGCTGTACACGTGGCGAAGTGTTGCACTGCAGTGTGCGACATGCACGATGGCGACAGATATTTGCACATAAATCACCCCGGACGGACACAGACATTGCAGATATTGCACCGCCGCGGATCTAGAACGGTCAGTTTCGCTGACCACTGGTCTGTAGAAGGGCGGAGCAGAAGCACTAGTTTTTGCCTTGCCTCCCACGTGCCGTGACGTCATAGATGACGTAGAGAGGAGTGCACATCAATCAGCTGGCCATCAGCAGACTGCTGGTCTGCATGGTGTAGCAGCAGCAGCAGCAACCGTGGTAGATAAGTGCGTGCGTTCGTTTCTATCGCACGCTCGGTCACTGCATGGCTCACCGCCTTGCCTTGCCTTACTGCCATTTGCAGTTCGGTCACGAGACGGCAACGCTGTTAAGCGCCGTTAATCCGTATACGAAAACCGAATTTCGCACGTCATCGTCTGTCGACGGCCCAACGAACGGACGCCTGAGGCAACAATGAGCCGATGTGTTGCCAGCGTCCATGCCAGTTGTTTCCAGCACGGTTTGGGTCACGACGATCTCTTCGCCACTACGGTACCTCATATCCACGTTTTATCCCGCTAACTATTTACGCCATTCTCGTCTGTATGAATAGTGCCCAAAACACTAACAGTGCATTAGGCAATTTTTTTCATCTCATGCTGTTTAACTAATTTTGCTTTAGTAGTTTTATGTTTTAGTTCAGCTATTAGCTGCAACGCAAAGTAACGATGTTTCATTCATTCAAACTGACCCACCTGGAATGGATATGCTCCGTGTCAGAAATGGCCACAGCAGCAGCAGCAACAACAGCAAGCAACAACAACAACAACAACAATAAAAACAGCAACGACAACGTTAATGAGTACATTCTTAATTTTATCTCTGATATGTAGGATCTTGTTTATCGTCGTCATTTCTGCTGCACTGTCTTATCCGGCGGTATACGTTGTTTCTGTGGCCGTACTAGACAGAAATCTTTCGTTGTTTAGCTATTAGTTTTGTCCTGAATGGTCTTTAATTGTAGACTTATTCTGCCAAAAAAAATATTTGCACTTGTGCAGTGTTATACTGTCAGCTAATGCCAGAGAGTGTGAATATGTAGATAACTGGTCACTCGCAATGATAAGGTCAGTACGCTGGTTACAGGGCTTAGTCAGAGCCGAGACTCCTATACGTCGATGCGATACATACCTAGGAGTCGTCGGTCAGTGACTGACTAGCGACAGCATGCAGCGCTTTGCAATCACGCCAGTGACAGCTGATTAGCATGAGCTAATGGCACTGCAACATATTTAGTTGGCGTCGTCGTCGTCGTCGTAGCAGTAGTAGTAGTAGTTGCCTTGACGACGAGCGACATCGTTGCCTTGTGTTCGCACCAGCTGCTTGCTGATCGTCCCCTCCTCCACGCCAGCACAGAGGTCGACCGTTGCCTAGTCAGAATAATACCGGTTGTAATAACAACGATGCTTGCCTGGCTGGTCCGCCATATTGCAACGTCGACGGCGACGACGACCACAGTTTCTGCCCAAGTCGACTCAAGCTGACAGATGGTTTCAGCGCACGGCAACGTACGCATGCTTACGGGGCAGCTAACGTCTAATTCTCTATACGCAGTCTGTTCTCACTTAGATTTTTGAAAATACTAAATCCACTGTTTGTTAGGTTTTGTATCTAAAATTTCTAAATTTGACATTGTGTCTTTGTGAACAAATTGAAGAATGGGGTCAAAGATGATGGCACCGAAGATGGCATGCCCTGCCATGGAGTTCAGACAAGTAGCAAGAGTTCCCAGTTCCTATCAGTAGAAAGACACCACCCTACACTTTAGCTAAAAGATAGACAAACTGTGCTATCACAGACTATAACAGGCATATATTTTATGATTGTATAATATAACACAACCACATAAGCTATTACCGTCATTTTTGTAGATAAAACATTAATGTTCAAAAACTAACATTATAGCGAAGATTTTATGCGTGGTGAGATGATTAATAATCACGTTTTGTTGCCAATTTAAGGTTGAGCAATATTTTTTTAATGCTGACAATTATTAGCCAGTATTAAACGCGTTATGAAAAATAACACGCTTAGGCCACTGATGTGCATAATTAACGCTGGTAAAAACTACAAAGTGTCCCTAAAAAATCCCGAACATTTTCGATAGCAACTTAAAAACGGATGAACAGATTTTAAAGTTTTTGACGAAAATATTTCTGAGACAACTGGCCATCAAACAATTATTTAATTTTTACCTCATCCAATGTCTGCTTTTGCACTACCTGGGGGAAACAGCACCAACAAAATATTACATTTTTGTCGAATGCGGTATGATTACTTAATCAACATAACACATAGAACGCATTTTGTTCACATTTCTGACATTTTATCCAGTTGTTTATTTTTCAACTGCCTACAGCAAATTTGCTCAAAATGTCGGGGATGTTTTTGTTCAAGTTTTCTGTTTATTTTAAGGCATATTTCGCTTGATCTGATTTCCCTAGGTAGTGCAGAAGCAGGTAATGGGTAAGGTAAAAACTGAACTATCTTTTGATGGCAAGTTGTGTGAGAAATATTTTTTAACAAAAATTATCGAAATCTGTTAACTGGTTTTTAAGTGACTATCGAAAATGTCCGGGATGTTTTTCGGGACACAGTGTAATATTATCGGTAGTTGCTTGCATTAAACTCGGCAACATAGCAAATAGAAATATTTTGCAAAAAACACACAGATTTTGCAAGACAGAAAAGAAACCTGACGACTGTCAAACGTCGATGCTGGACCATGTCTTACTAGCTTTTATCAATATGTCATTTATACGTTCTGAGCGTCGACAAGCATGGGACCTGGCGTCAGTTGTTCTGCGGCTGTCACATCTTGACTACTACAACCTTGTTGTTGTATACTCCTGCCAGCTTTGCGGACAGTTTTGCATGCGATAGCGACAATGTGACTCTGGGCTTGTGCTTTGTGGGCGTTACTTTGATCATCTGTTATCAGCAAGAGCCGACTACAAACAATGTTTCCTGCGTGGTTTACAAGACGTCACGTAACTACTAAGCTTCAGTCCGGCATTCATTGAGGACCTTTTGTGATGCTCGTTGCTAACATTCCAGCACGATTTTCATGCCGCGTGTCAGTGTAGAACGACTTTGTCGGTTACAGAGCATTTCATGTCCTTGACGTCTAAAACTGACTTCCGTCAGAGCTTAAACTGCTGCAGTGGACTCACACGTTTAGCCGCTAACTTAAGACATTGTACGCCATTTCACTGCGTGTATGAGTACTAACTGTATAATGCGAAGTCGGTTTTTTTGTAATAGACTGTGCAATACAGATAACCTAATGTCTGATACTGTTGCAGATACAAACCTCCAAAAAAAATTTCCATTCCGTGACAATTGACACTTTTGTTGATAATTATTGTTAATAACATTTACAGGTCATTTAATAGTTTTAAGTCAAACTTCATATAATATAGGTCAGCTAGGACAATAATAGAAGTATTCATTTAGTAAAAATATATAGTTGTCGTATCTTAAACATTAATTTGAGATTTTCAAGTTTATTGGTACTTTAAAAAGTTAATAAATCAAAAACAACTAAATAAAAAAAATATTCGTAGCAAGTTTCATTAAAAAAGAACAACCTAAAAGTGTAACGAAATATAAAATACGTGTACAGTGGCAAGTAGGCCTAAGCAATTTTTGTGTCTCATTAAATTACGTGTAGACGCTGCAGCATCGCGCGGTGTCACTTTGACCGTCGTGCGGGTTTCTCGTCTGATAGTTGAGCCGGTGCGTAGAGGGATTTCATCACATCGGCGTGCGGGCTTGGGCTACGACCGCTCTCACTCACTATAGCTTCGTCCGTCTAGAGTACGCATAGCACCAGCACGCGCTGCTGCTGCTGCGCTGCGTTCGTGGCATTTTATCTGCAAGTAGCAGACGCCGGCGGTTCCACGCACCGCAGCAGACCGAGCAGCGCTAGTATCGAGTACATACAAGACGTAGGCGGATGGAACACGAAGGAGATTGGCAGACTGCAACATGCTGAGTTTGGCTGGAAAGACTTGGATGGCTTGCTGAAAGCTGGCGCGACAGGACGCCCAACACACGGGTTTGAGTAGACCTCGTCATCCGTCCACTGCGCCAGGGTGCTATATATCACGAGCAGTAACCGCGACGCATCCTGAGGCCACTTGGCAAAAACAAACCAGTAAGTATGCTCTGCTTTACAAACTAGTAGTGAGTATAAAGGAGGTTAAATGGATCTATGTTTCCGGTCTCATATAACCTGCAAAATTTTATGCAAACGTCACCAGCAGCTACACATCACTGTACAACTGATTTCTGTCTGCGCAACCGCAATGTAAAGTAAGGTGCTATAGGACACCGAAGAAAATATTATACAGAAAAAAACGTTTAAATAGCGTTTATGCATATCAGTATTGTAGGCCTCTTAACGAGCACTTTGCTGCTATTGTTGCAGTTGTGAAGTTGCACGAGTACGCACGTCATCTCAACATCTTTGTTCTCAACGAATAAAATTTATTATGCGTTACCGTCATAATAAGATGCACATGTTTAAGCAATTTTGTAGCTGTCGGTTATTAATTAATATCAAAATGCCGGCTACAAGCTTGCATTCGAACCAAAGCACCCTGAGTGGGCATTACAGACACTTTGTTATTACTTTTCCGAATTAATGAAAGTAGATTCAAACCTAGGCATGGCTCAAACAAAATTGAAATTAACGAAAGCTAGCACAAATAAGACCTTTACTGTACTATAGATAAGCCTATAAGATGTTGCGTTGTGACATTAGGCCTAATCAAGAACGTTTTTGTGTGAACTGGAAAAGTGTATGGCGCGGAAACATTTCCAACACGTATCTGACCAACATAGCTCAAGAACCCCAGCAAAAACTTTATTTAAAATTTGTTCTCAGTTTTCCTTTTTGAAGTACGTCGAGTATTTTCTATTTTTAAGACAATGGGCGCAAAACTGCATAAGAGGCGGTCTTGTCCGTAAACTTTTGCATATTTTGCTACTGATCGCGGTGTCCAGTCCAGTTACTTCTCATATTACACTGCACAAACGTTACATATACAGTACTCAATAATACAGATTTGCAGTTAGTATTTTGACGGCAGAAACGTAGCAAATAAAAAGAGAAAAAAATGATAAATATTATCTTATATATTGCAAACATAAGTAGCCGTAAAACGTTTTTTAGGTTTCTGCCACTGCATAGGAAATAAACATTTTCGTCTCGCAGTCTAGTTCAGCTTTCTACAGTGGGTATAATATTTGCTATTAGTAGCTCAAGAAGTTGATATATACGAACTGGAAAGAGAATATCCGTTTCCTATAAATAGCCTATGACGGCCTCTTTATTTTTGCGAGTTAGTCGTATTACAGGTCCATCGAGCCGCCTTCCTACGCATTCTGCGCTGCTATGCATTGCTCGCTGTAGAGTTTGGTTGCTGTTGCGGTTTCAGATGCACGCTTTTTATAAACCTACGCATAGATAACGCGAGCTAGACCTATAGCTTGGACGGGAAAGAGGCTGCAGTAAGATGCTGGTGGTTTATGTGCGTGGAAGCACTTGACACAGGAGGGTCATGCGAACTGGATGAAGCGATCTAAAATGTTGTCTGGCAGCTCGTTACGGCGGCCGCTAGGCTACTGATGCTGCTGTCGGCCTGCGGGGCATCTGTTGCTATGGAGACCAATATCCGCGCTTCCGGCGCCAGATTGCACGCACTTCATCGTCTGCTGCGTACATGTACGCGTCAGCCGTACGAACGTGATACCGTCAAATGCTTGCGCCAACCAAATACATACAGCTATATAGCCTATACGCCTGCATACTTACAAGCCAGTTGATACTTACTGATGGTAAACTTACCGCAAAATGAGAACGGGACACTATGATCATGCACGCTTTAGTAATCTACACTATGTCCCAATAAAAAGGAAGCCACTTTTATTTTTTGAATAGCTCCGTAAAAATTAACCGATTTTAATAATTTTGACACACAACATTAAAAAACTCGACATAAATGATTGTAGTTTCGCCCACCCTACCCTAATACTACACTACCTTGTGAAATGCAGAAGTCGCTGTTAGACCATTTACAACAATGAATTCATATTAGGTAGCGCATGCGTCGGCTCAGAAATGATTAACTGAATGGCGATAAACACGAATGGCAATTATTGTCTGTCAAAAAGTCACACCTGTTACATCACATCATGTTTATTACAGCATGTGCTTAAAATGTCCTTCTCCAGCACGAACGCAAGCGGTAGACGTTGACGCCACTCGCCAACAGCACGTTTAATAACCAAGTGACCCAAAGCGGCTCACTCGCTGTTAATGCGTCATTTCAGTTTGTTGACGTACAATCTTAAAATGTTTAATTTATGTTTAATACGTAACAGATTTTCAATGAAATCTGTGGTCTTACTGACTTTCTGAGCCGACGCATGCGCTACCCAGTAAACTGCCAAACTACGACTTCTGCATTTCACAAGGTAGTGTAGCAACAGTATTAAGGTGAGGTGAGGTGTAATTTGAAATATTTGAACAAAATATGGCAGTTGATTAAATATTCTTTGTTAGTCGTGATGTAACGCTGACGTCATAATGGGTAAATTACAGTTGTTTGCGTCAAGTTTCTTTTTGATGTTGCATGCCATAAATTATTAAAATTGGTCAATTTTTTACAAAAGTATTGGAAAACAACACAAGTCCCTTCCTTTTTATTGAGACGCAGTGTAGATATTTTAAACAAGTTAAGAACACATGGCAGCTCGAATTTGTGATAAGCGTTTAGTGGAGTTGAGTGAAGTAATTAAAGAGAAATGGAACTAGAGTAACACCCGAAGAACAGAAAACTTCGGCTAGATGGTTATTTTATTTCACAGTGTGTCATATGCACAATTTCTCACTATAATAATCTAAATCTTTTACATAAACATCTTAGAGTTAAATTGTTATGACAGAAACGACGTCAGGGCAGCTAATGTCTGTAGAAAATAATATTATTCAAGCATGACCTTCTGATGGCACTGGGCCATGACGTAGTATTTATCGATGAAAATATACACGGTGTTTCATAAAAAGGACCCCTTTTTGTTTTTTTTCATAATGTACTCAAATTATGAGCAATTTACATGAAATTTTTACCAGTTGTAGCTGAAGAAATAATAATTTGAAATATTTGAACAAAATATGGCAGTTGATTAAATATTCTTTGTTAGTCGTGATGTAACGCTGACGTCATAATGTGTCACAGGCATAGACCAAGAATGCGCATTTTACGAATTTTAAAAAATTCCTAAAATTCGCGAATTTTTACGCATTTTAAAACGGCCAACGAATTTTAAAATTTACGCATTTTTACGAATTTTAAAACAACCAGCAAATTACAACATTTTGTACTTTATAAAACTCACATCAACGCATCAACGTATACTTGTGTATTGTGCAAATAGCGACGATCTCGGACTCAAGTCTCACAG
>Ga0056128_1002811_pt1 | contig 20910 bp, 9 predicted proteins | sample WorMetLIZISLAND2_FD_71113 | JGI IMG/M metagenome (GOLD analysis project Ga0056128, IMG submission 71113) | Marine gutless worms symbiont microbial communities from Max Planck institute for Marine Microbiology, Germany - Olavius geniculatus... ... | reverse complement strand
CCAAAAAAATTTCGGGGGCGAAAAACATGCAAAATTTGGCCCGATTTCGGACGACTTTGAAGTTCGGCGGCGAATATCTCGGAAACGGATGAAGATATTCAAAATCGGATTTTTATTCCGTCTATCGCGATTCCTCCTGCGTTAGGCTAAACAAGTCGGTGAAGTTTGGTTCAGTGACCTTGGAGATCTCGATGTTGAATCGTACCCATCTAAAGCGCATATTTCGGAAGAACATATTTCGGCCTCTAGGGGGTGCTGCGCCCCCAAATTTTTACACGTGCTAGAGAATCACCAAGTCTTACCAGCGCACCCCCCACCGGGGATGGGGGCCCCCTTACAACTTTTTTGAAAGGGGGGTCAAAAATTGGCTTAAAATGTAATAAATTAGCGCTTATAACTTCGGAGTTAGAGGGTGTAGCCCGACGAAACTTTGGCACTTGATGTGTCTCTATGTTGGAGTGTTAACGCAAGTACAAATTTTTGGGGCACCGCCCCCCTTAAAATTTGGGAGGGCAAAAAACGTTCAAAAATCGGTGCAATTTCCGACAACTTTTGAGTTTGAGCGCAAATATCTCTGGAATCGATGAAGATAACGACATAATCTAAACGGCGTTGACAAGAGCGATCCTTTCGGCATTGAACAAAAAAATTTTGTGAAATTCCGTCCACTACGAACCAAATTATAAGCGCTAATGTTGACCTACCCTAAGTCGACAAAGCGCGTTTGGCATATGCCAATGCATTTGAGTTCGGGCCATGTGACTTTGATGCCGGGGAAATTCTTCCCCTCCTCTTTACCCCCGCCCCCTCTAATTTCCCCCAATTGGACTTAGGGCGCCGGGCGGACTCACGTTGGGCTTTGCCCCAAATTTCTAGTTATTATTATTATTGTGGTTATTGTCTTATACATAAGGTATAAAAGCAGACATTAATATTGGAACATAATTTTATTTCTAGACAAATATTTTTGTTAATCGTGATGTATCGGTGAAAAATGTCTTGTGACAACTATCTTTTTGTGAATGCGGCCAACCTTTGGCAAGTCTTTAACCAACAGCCAAATTTGTTTAAATGTTTTGAATTAGTGTACTTTTAGCTACATTTGCCAAAAAATTTATTTGAATTCTTTGTTATTTGTGTGAAAGAAAGAAAAAGGGTAGCTTTTTATTTGATCATAGTTTATTATGTTTAATGTTTATTCCGATATTCTGAAGTGTGTACTGTCCTTGCATGTTTTATTGTATGCAGCTGACACTGGAGTCACATTTCACAAATGATCTTGGTCTTGACAGTCTTGATCATGTTGAAATTATCCTCGCTATGGAAGATGAATTCGGTATTTGACTTGGTTCTCTTCATCTCTGGTGCATCGTTTAAAGGTCCATGGACACCAAAATTAACATACATATTTTATCCATTTTCCTAAAACAGCATAATTGTCTGATAATTTTGATTGTAATATCATTGGCCAGCGTTTTGTCAACACGAAGAAACTTACATTTGAAATCGACGATCTGCGAAAAGGCTGTAGTAAACGAACCGCCATGTTGACAGGCTGATGACCTCACCGGGGGAACATGTCATCAATGTAAAATACGCATAAAAACATAAGCATTATAAAATCATATTTTCTACCTATGTACTGTTGCAGTTGTCATGTGACACAGTATTTTTTTGTCATTAAAAATATTTAAATTAATTGGTAAACATTGACTGTGTTCCCTCGGTGACGTCACTTCCAGTCACTGACCTAGATAAATTTGTTGCATGATGTAATGTAATGCCACATTTTGTTACAATTTGTGCATTATTTTCATATATTTATAAAGCTTAAATCAACATATTGTATACTCAAGGTGAAATGTCTATTTCAGATCTACATAAATTTCACAAGTGAGTTTGACCGTGGCCATGGACCTTTAACAGCAAGAACTGATGCAAGATTGGTTCTGTTTGTTTGTGTAATGCTTTCAGCTTTAGTTTAGGGCTGCAACCAGTTCAAGTTTTTTAGTTGAATAATTTTCAAAAAGTACTGGTAATCACAATTAATGGATTAATTTTGATCATACATTAATTTTGATCATACTTTATAGTCAAGAAAAAACTGCAGAATTCAACTACTGGCTGTTGTTATAATGATTATTTGCAAAGTAAAAGAAAATTGAAAAAGTGATGATGATGCAGTAGCCAACACAGACTTCTAAAGCTCATATAGTGCAGACTGTTAATTTGTTAAACTAACACTATACGAGTAAAAATCTTGAATCTGGCAAAAACCTGTTTTTGCCACAGTGATTTGAACCGTGGATTACTACTTTTGCCTGCCAACCCTGACCGACCTGTTGAAGATATGTTTATGGTCTGTTGCTGTTGGCAGGGTTTGAGATCCCAGACGTTGACACGGATCGACTGATGACGCCGGCGGACATTGTTCAATACATCGCCGACAGGAACGACGTCTATGACGAACATTAGCCACATCCACCGCAGCATGCTAGCAGCTGCTGGGTGTTCAGCCGTCATAACTTTGTAGTACTGGCTGTCTCAGGCATTTAATTGTGTTTAAGAGTGTACGGAGTGACGGAACTGAACTGAACGGACATGTTGCTGCAGTTCATTCAGTTCTGTTGCGTTGCACGAACTGTGCAAAGGAACAAACTAACAGTTCAGTTCATTTCTGTACAGTCTGTTTCCCCGAAGTGTACAAAGAGAGTTCAGTTGAGTTGAGTTAAGTTCATTTCTGTCCCTTGTACATGCGATATGTGCACCTACAGACTGTATTTTGGACAATTAGTGACATACTGAGGGTGCATTGTTTTTTGCTGGTGTGGTAATTGACATAATTGCTACCCCACTGTGACTTTGCCAGTATCTAAAGCCATATACAAAGCGATGGGAATGAACTGCCGAACTGAAGTCTTTGTTCAGTTCAGTTGCGTCTAAAGCGACAGCAATTCACCTGCTTCGTACAGTCAGGGAAAATCAAAGTACAAAGTACAGGGTGCAAAAGTCAACAAAGGTGCAGAAAAAAATTTAAACTGTTGAATGCAGACCGTGTACAGCAGTTCAGATTTTTAAAAATGTGTATCTCTACTTTTAAATTTGTTCCGCCGCTTTTGTTTCTAGTGTGATTGCAAGCGATTGAAAACCGACATTGGCATTTCGTGAGTGAACACATTAGTCAGGGAAAACGATTCATTTGGTCCTGGAAAGTCAGAAAAATTGAACTCTGCAGAGTAGTAGGAACCATGAGTTCAGGTGCATTGCAACATCTGTACAAAGCAAATGAACTAGACTGAATTGAACTGCGATAGGTTAATGTAGTTCAGTTTATTTGAGTAGTATCGCATGGACTGTACAAAGAAAACAAACAGTTGATTTTGGTTCAGTTTACTGCGCTTGGTGCTCAAATCAAGTTCAGTCCAGTGCAGTTCATTTTGTTCGCCCTGTACTCGCCTTTAGCAGTGACCGGTTCTGTCAACAGCACCCGCATCAGCGTCATGTTAGTATTTGTTTGTGGCAGTGAAAGTCTAGCCACTTAGGGACCGATCTAGATAGAGCTACTGCGGTATTAGGAATATGATATCCGACAGCATTAGCCTCAGTGTTAGTCATGCTACCACGTGTGTACCTGTTTGTGGGCCCATTGCGACTTTGCCCCTTGACTTGCCAGCTGCTGGCTGATCATGTTAACTGCATCATACTAGTTTTTGTGTGCAAATTGTGTGTGTGCAGTAGTTGCGATCTGTAGTCAACATTATATACGGGGTGGTCCAGAAAAGAACAGCCAGAGATATGTATTCTACGAGTATCTCAAGGGCAGAATGGCAACTCTGCCTAGCTTTCTAGCAGAACGTGCTATGTAACTACACAGTTAATCAAAATGCAGAAATGTGAAAATGTAAAACGTTCATCTCATTTTAAAATGAAATGCACTGAGCAAATGTGTATACTGTTTAGTGTTTATTAATAAACTGTAAAGCAGCATTAAAACGCTAGGAAAATGCATTGTGTGGAAAGCTTTTTTGGATTTTCTCGACTTCTCAGTGACAGCACTTGGGATAGCTTGCCATTCTGCCCTTGATATATTCTCATAAAGCCAGTGTTAAGTATGCAATCTAAAGATGCCTTGTTGAGCTGTTTCATAGTCCAATATAAATGTGCTGGCAGTACACCGGTCTCTCGGGTCAGTCGGTGTTCAAATACTCTTGTGCAAATTTTTGCCCATTTACAAAGTGAAGTACACTGCACACTTTTTCTGTAATATTACACCAGATATAAATATATCAATTTCAATTCAGCTAAGTGAAAACTGACGTCTAAAACACCTCCAGCCGTATAGTGCGTAATTATTCATAGAATATTATTATATTGTTCTGGTTATTAAATAAAGGTTAAAGGGGGTGATATAGAAAGCCCATCTCAGAGCTACGGAGCATCACCTGCCATATGGGATCACACAGTGTTACCTGCCTGTAATGGTTTTGCCATAACGTACACTGTTATTTCGCTTGTATTTACCGTTACACTTATTTGTGACTAATATGTAACTGAAAATAAACAAATAAAAAACCTAAAATTTGGACTTTTGACTAAAACCTATAAACCTAGGTTCTTCAAAGATTTTTCAGCCCTGGCTACAGTAGAGTGTCAAAACCTGGCCTGTAGCGAGACTGAAGACAAGACGAACAACGCTAACATTCACCAACGCTGTTAATTTTAAAGTTTATACCATCTCAGAGTTGAGGTGTTCTAACTCACATTCACACCATAACTGCTTACCCCATCATCGAAACCCACTCAATGAAACACCTCATCTATACGATCACACATACATGTATACATTACACACGTTGTCCATCAAAACACACATCAGATGAATGAATACGCACGCGCACAACGTCACCTGCACATCACGTGTATATCAATATATTATATACGTATAATATATGTAGGACAATTTGCGAAGAAAATGGCAAACACCATCACGATGTAAACAATCGTCATCAGCAGCTCTGAACATAACTATGACGAGCAATACACTGCAACTCAAAACATGCCACTTCATGTTTGACCAGTAATTTGGATAAGAACTGGCCAACCGACTGCAGTTATCTTACTCGCAGGCCCCTAGCCAAGGGCATGAGGAGTTTGATGTGTTCGATCAACACCCCCCCATCAGCTGAAACTAGGAAAGAAAGATGACCAAAAATGTCACCATCAAGCACGAGATGCATGAAAATGCAATTGTGGCCAGGGATTTGCCTTGAACCCCACTCGAGGCCCCAGGCTTCTAACTGGATTAATGATCTGACCCATAGGTGAATTTGAAGCCTCCCCCTTTGAGGTAGTATCATTTTACCACTGCTTCCATTTAGTGCAATAGTCTTAACTTGGAAAACTGATGAACCAAGAAAACCATGAATGTAGCCTCACAATGTCCATACGCCAACTGCAACAAAATTGTATACACTATAGCAATCAAAGTTAACAATACTCTTGATCTTCTTGCAAAGATGCAAGAAAGTTGTATTTGCAAAATAAGTATTATGGAAAAATGGTGCCAGGTTATTATTATATGTAGTCTGATTAACTAAACACCCACAATAGTGCCATTCTTGTGCACATTATTGTGGAAGACAAAGTGGCATGTTTTACAAGACGCCACGTAAACAACAGACGGCATTAGAGTCTCTGGCATCTGGCAAAGCCACAGCATGCAATGACACAACAGACAAACAGGGTGCTCGGAAACGCACGATTGTCAGAAAACTGGACCGAAACACTATTCTCCGAATGACACTGAAATCTCAAAAAGTCTTAAAGCGGACAAGGTTGTTTTACTATCACCACAAAATGGCAAAACACTTGCACAGTCAATTAACAATGCAAATCACAACACTGTTTCCATGTCGTCCAATGCCTTAGCTTAGACTTTATACTGTTTACACAGTGAAACTAGCTCAATCAGCCAGCTCGTCGAGCCAACTTGATCCTGTAAACACTCGTTAAGCCAGCTTCATGAATGGTTATAGTATCAAACATGTTTGAAAACTCAAGCACTCATCAAGCTAGCTCGCTAAACGTGCTAGCTTGACGAGATGGCTCATCAAGCTTCATCATGTAAACGGAGAATTAGGATAGACAGTCTGGCCACTGCAGAAAAGATCAAAACCGCTATTGGATTTAGAAGTACACTGTAACAGTTTCATACGTTCACAATCACAATATTACAAAAAAACTACCAACAACATTTGGGAAAGCCGGTGTCTCACTGCTTCAAGATTCTGCTGATAAGCTACATTGGTTGCCACACAGCGGACATTACCAGACCAAAAATGTTTTTAAACAGTTTTTCTGGGAAAAACAGATGACTGGATGACATCAGATGCTTGTCTTGATGTCCCTGTATCTACTTTGTAATGATATTATTTTTAATGCTTTTTGATTGGGGTGAGTGAGTGAGTAGAGCTTAACGTCCCGTCTGACACAGTATAGGTCATTTCAGGGACGGCCTTTGCAGGCAAAATTGGACATATGTTGATTGGTCTGACCAGTCGAAATGTTAAACAATTTATCATTAAATTCCAACGCTCTGAAAAAAAACTAGACTTTCAGATTTATAAATACCTGAACAAAACAAATAGTTCATATTTTACGATTATGATTCTCATATTAATTTAAATCATACTTAGCTACATATTTTGTTAGTGATTTTTGAGTTTTGCTATAATTTACAGAGAATGATCTGGCAGAGAATGGTGTAGTAGATATTCTTACAAGCCTTACAATGTTATAATTTTGTACACAAAAGCCCAGAAAAACTAAAAAAAAACACATCAACTTTGTCTTAAAACTTACGTTTTCCAGCCGTTCAGCACAGCAATGCAACAGAATATGTCAAAAGTGCACCATCACAAATATTATGCTACTGCTATGCCACCTCTCTACTAAACACTGGTGTTGCCAGTGCAAAGTTAGCGACAAACAGTTTTTCCTGACTAGATTTTTTCCTGACCATTCCCTGATAGTTGCTATTAATTTTTCTGACACTTCAGGGCTCTCCAGTTAAGTGGCCATTGAATTACACGCTGAAATTACAGAATCAACAGTACGCTACCCACGGCTGCATTAAAACCCAATTAGGACCTGTTCTGTAAATTTTCTGATCAGGAAATAAATAATTGAGCAACATTGTAAAGTTAGATTTCGCAAAACAGCATATGGGCCTCCCCCACCGCTTAAGCTAGAGAAAGTTGCACTAACTGAACTTAAATGTTGCCTAAGGACAAAGAAACTTGTGGGGCCCCTGTTTGGCAGAACATGCTGAATGCTTAAATCTGCCTCTCTGACGGCAGCTTAAGCAGCCGAAATCACACCTCACTGATACATCACTTCTCTCTCTCTCTCTCTCTCTCAGTAATACATCACTCAATACTAACTGTGATTTGGTAATCACTAAAAAGCCCAAACGCAGAATCAAAAAAGTGATACCAGCAAACCCATAAAATACAACTACGTGAGAAAAATAACACCAGTGGCATCGTGAGATGGGGAGAAGGGCAATTCGGCTAGACTTTAAATTTTAAATTTTAACATGTCAGTAAATCTCCAAAAAATAAAAAAAAACAATTTAGGGCTGTAAACCGAGTTAGGGAGATTTTGGGGGCAAGACTTAAAATCTTAGCACAGGAAATTTGTCCAAAAATTGCAGCTGTCTGTTGGAAAAATGTTGGAAAAAAACTTTCTGCCCGTCAACTTTTGTAACCCATGATGCCACTTAATAGCACTACACTGCAACAGCGAGAAAGTCTCAGAAAGAAACTTGTTAACAATACAAAACAAACAACTATGCATTTAAATACGGCAAACATGATCTTGATCTGTACGTATGTACATCACAAACAGTCGGCGCTCTTGACTAAATGACATTCGATCGGTATATTACACAAACGCCTCTCCCTTAACGTGATCACAAATGCAATGATGCTTCGAAAGTGTTCGTCAATAAATACTGAATCGCACGATAACAAAGTGAACACTGAACAGTGAACATTAAGCAATTCTAACACCACATTCTGACAGTACAATACTACTGCTTGCTACATGATAATGCCATAAATGCCACTATATTGTTTATGTTAACATCTGTTAGTCTAATGCACAATTTACAACCAATTTCCTTGCTTAACACAACATTACATAAATTCACCAGAAAACAACCTTTAATTGAAAATTTGTTGACGTTTCAGCAACCGTTGCTGCCTTCTTTGGAACGACTGTCCACCATGTGTTGCTGTGGCGGACAGTAAGTAATAACAGATGTGTGGAGGTTGATGGGACCACTGGAAACAAGAAATTTGAGCTAATGCTCACGAGACGTGCGAAAGCCTACAGCAGTTTCTGTTCAGTAGTTTAGCTGAAAATTGGGGTGTTCACGCTAAGTTAATATACAAATACCAAATTCTCTATCTAGATCGCATAACGATAGTTGCATGGCGCCACCTTGTGAATGATATAGACTTGTGTCGCAGCCCGAAATCACCCAAAAAATCCATAAAAACCCCAATTTCCAATTTGGCGTTCAAGGTCATCCAAGGTCATTGAATTCGGTGGCAATCAAGAACCAGTGTACGACTTCCTATTAGTGATTAATAGTAACCTGGCACCGTTATACTGATGGTGTCGGGGGCTCGACGCTATGACCGCAAAACGCCGGAGCTGCACTGGCTTTCGGTTCGGCGTCAAGATGGCCACTCTGGTTTACTTGTCACTGTCCGGTATGACTCCACCTTACCTGGCGGCCGACTGTCAGCTGGTCTCCGACGAAGCTCTGCCAACTCAAGGACGTGCTGTCAGAAGGACCTGCTGCAGGTCCGAGGCTGTGGAAGGCAGCAGCGGTTGCCGAAACGTTAACAAATTTTCAATTAAAGCTTGTTTTGTGATGAATGTATGTAATTTATGAAGTTATCATTTCAACCTGAGTTTATTCAAAGACTTAAGACACCATTCTTTAAGCAAAGAAGTGTGCTCGACCTGCAAAAATGCCCAGATACTTAGACATATAGCAGTCCAAGATTAAATTTAAATCCTAAAAAGTGACTGCAATAGCAGGTTAGTAGTACTAACTAATCGTTGTGGTAATAGGCTTAACTTAACATGTGCCTAATGTACAGCTTCTTAACTTTAATGCCTTACAAAGTAGTTCATTCACAGCCATAATTTCAGCTTGTATCCCTCTTCATGCTGTGACACAGCCATTCAGTTATCACAACGGCACAGCTGACCTTTACCGATATGCACACAATTTTTGAGTGAAAACTATGGGAAGCCTCCTTGACCCCCAGAAGCTCAGGCCCTGGCTAGCACTGGGGGCAGAGACACAGACTCCACTTCAACTCCCAAGCTGGTTGCAAACGTCAGCATTCCGGTTACTTTCTCATTAGGAACCGATGATGCTTGCAAACAATACATGTGGTGTGGGAAAGCAAGCACTAAGACTTTGCTTCTCAGAAAATAATGGTGCAGACTACAGCATATCTACAATGGGTGAAGCAAGCTAACAAATGAGCAGGAAACTTAACAATATATCAAAAAGTAGAAGTTCACCACCACAGCTATATAGCGCTAGTAACGATAACGAGATATCTAGGCATCGAACACATGGCAACGACGACGACAATGCCGAAGACAATGGTAACCAACTTGCACACAACAGTAAGCAAAATAAGTCATCGTTGACATTATAGCGTGCCGATAATGACCAAAACAACATCAGTATTTAATTAACGTGATAACCAGAGACGTTAACGGCCAAAATCTTCAGAGCACGAGCAAGGCCAGGGCTATGAGGCCAAGGTCAATAATGACCTTGGCCTCATAGTTTCTCGAGGTCAAAGCTAAGGCCGAGGCCAAAAGTAAACCTATATAAATAGAAAAGTACAAAATGATGATTGACAACACACAGCTAAATGATTACCAATCGCATGTTCGAATTTCCCACTTTCTCTCACAGCAGATGTCTATCTTGTATTATCTGACTGCTTGCCCAACCACCTGTATCTCAAGGTTTGCAGAAAGTCAAAATGTTGCGGTGTTACTCTTCAGAAACACCAGTGACTCCGAGGCCAGGACAAGGCGAAATGTTTGAGTACAAAGACAAAGCTTTGAGGTGGGGCAAAAGTCTCGGTCTCGGGGCCACTTTGGCCTCGAAGTCTTAACACCTCTAATTCTAAGTCGGTGATCGGTGAGGTGAGGTGATAGAAGTAACAACACACTCTCAGTGACAACTACAGCAAAAAGCAGGGGTTTTCGAACCACTGTCCAAAAAACCCAAGATACCGGTATGCACAGGGTTGCAAAAGAGTCTGTGAGAAAGCAGCAACAAACATATCATTGCAAAGCAGCATCTAACACTGTTGTAAGTGCGATGATATCCCACCACACCGCAATTGTATTTCTACATTACCGTACCGTGTGGACTATAGCATCCATTAACAGTACAATATTTCACAAGGTGATCCGGCAAGTATGCAAAGCATCAATTTGTATAGCACATACTCAAAACAATCTCTAAAAAGCCTGCTAGTTTCAGTACCAGCCGTTGTCATGAGGACATGTATCACAGAATCACAGCCACAATACTAAATTATAAACACATACAATAATAATAAAAGAAATAAAAAACTGCAATCTCTACTGCCTCATAACATACCAACATATTTTGCAGGATATGTTGGCAGTACATTGCCGCAACAATTTGTGCCAAGATAAATAACAAAATTATAACTAACTGCCGATTAAAATTTCAGTGCTGCTAAAAGTCACTGGTACAAAGAAATGCAAATTATTTTCAGTGTACCAATCAAAAGCATCCTACTGTCACTGAAAGATGACATCCTACCATTGTATAAGAACAAAATAAAAACCTCAACTTCTCTCTAGTCAAATTGCACAAGTCAAGAACACAAGATACTGTGCTGCATTTCATTAAATTACAGTCTATTACAATAGATGCAATTTGACAAAATTCATTCATATTGCATCATCATTACTATACATGTTCAGCAAATAGAATGGTGGACACACAAAATCTGTCAACAGGCAGAGTTCCAGTATAATTAATAGAGAGAGTGAGCCAAAAAAGTCAGCTGCAAACTTTTGTCCACATTTTCGCTGAATATTGACCAATTTTCAAGATTTTTCCATCAGCACTCTGCAGAAAATTTCAGAAAAAGTGATCATTGAACATCCCACCAGATCTACAATTTTTTTCACAGACTGAGCTAGCGTAAGAATTTAGAAAAGCAGTCAATTTTAGTGAAAATATGAATGAGGTTGCAGCATACTTTTCTGGTCCACCTTCTAAGTTACACCATAATTTCTCAAACTGTCAACTGACGTTCCATTTACTAATCACGACAATCATAACCAGAAAACAAAAATGCCACAACGAACAATATACCAGAGACTTCACAATCATCAAAGAACACCCATCGAAACGTTGCCAAAACGTTTCTTGGCGCCACAAATAAATAAATACATGCTGTGTACCATGACATGCCGCTATCACAATTAAATGACATGCACACACACAAATAGATCAGCAACAACAGACACAGACTGTGACCACAACAGATCACAAATACAACAGGATTACATTGCCAGATAGCACTGGCAACACCACATTGCGACATCTGTACAGAGAACAAAGATGTCGGTACTGCGGCGGGTGGCATAATATGTGGCCGAGTATAGGTCAGCTATAGGTTGTCACCGACTTGACTGCACAAACCTAACCCCAACCGGCCAACCTATGACGTTTTGAGCTGAAAATTAGCACACTGGTTAGTACTGCTGCCACAGGAAACCAGTTTTGGTTTTTCTACATCTCTGTCTCTTGAGTTACAAGTGAGTGAGTGAGCAGGGTTTAACGTCCTGCCTGACACAGTATAGGTCATTTCGGGGACGGCCTTTGCAGGCAAAATTGCACATACACATAATAACGAAACAAAAAGTTTAACCTTTACAGAAAGTTTAATCCTTATGAAATGCAAAACACAAAAAAACGACCTAAACCTAAAATTGTAAGAACTGCCGATTATAATTACATACAGACGGATAGACAGACAAGAACCATAATCCAGTCTAATAGATAGGTCACAGAGTAATAGATTTGGTGTCAGCAGAAGCTTCAGTAAGCATGCCAAATTTTGGCAGCTCTATGCACTAAAACAACATAAGCCTCTGCCAGTCACTCTTTGAGTAACTGAAGGAGCAACAACGAATCACAACACTTGGCTTACAATTTGCTGATGGTGACCTACAACAAGCTGCGTAGTGGTGTACAGAATGATTTCATCAAATTCCGGTTCAGTTTTTAAAACAACAGCAGCGTTTTGTACTAAATAATCTTTGGTTCGGCTAAGTTAAAAATCTTGGTTTAGGTTCGAAATTGGTGTGGGTTTTTGTTTTTGTACTTCCTGCTAGGAAACGCATTACCAAGTAGCAACAACTTTCAGAGGAAATTACTTACACACGATCTGTTTGTATGAAATTCAATATACTGGCTTTCCAAATGTTTGCACTTCACTTCACTTGTAGACTGCAATTCTCATGGAGAGCCAACTGGGTGATTTTGATTTAAAACTGAAGTTTGCCTATAAATGCTTCATAATGGAACTGAAAATTCTGGACAATTAAATTTATTTATTTAGAAACCACAAACCGAACTAAATTCTGGTTTTCCACACACCTCTAGTACCACAGAGGATAATGCAATGGCACCGGCAGCAAATGCTGCCTTAATGAATAGCTTTAGACTGTGCAATCATTGATTCATTCAGCTGCTCTTAAATCCCTTACACATGCTCGACAGAACGATGTGCAACCGTTCTCAGAGATTCAAACTGGAAAGCTAACCAAAAACCACTAGCCACTAACATGGTGAGGCTGTGACTGCAAAATATCTGGATTCTGGATCTTGACATTACACACAGACATCTGTGTTGAGAAAAGATCAACTTTCAACACAGTGCGATGTCACAATCGATCGATCAACAAAAAAGTAAACAGTAATTGACACATATCAGAGCAAATAGTCCACAACAACACGGTCAACATCGGGTAACCTGAAGAATTCAAAAGGGCACCTGTCCCACTTCAATCCCTTTTGCTCCCTTCCCAGAAGCCTCTCCCCAAATCCACCAAGGGGTGGTCCCAGACCGCTGCGAGAAATTCTGTGCCAGAAAAACCACATTTAAAAGCAAGCCAAACAGAAAGTTGATGCAATAGATGATCTCAATTATTACTGTGCACAGAATGGTTTTAAATTCTGTTCAATATCTAAAATTACTGCAGTTGTGAGTTTGGAATCATCGTTCAGTTCGGTTTCATTGGAAAAAAAACTAAGTTATGATTTGGAACTAAATATATGTACTTGCATGACTTTGTTGTTTTTGTATTTTCTGCCAGGAACTGCATTACCTGGTAACAACAGTCAACTTGTCAATTACATTCCAGAAACAATTTACCCATAATTATTAAGCTCACACAAAAGTTAATATAATGATATTTTACCTCATATCCAGTCGAGTAGTTTTTCTAAATGATACAGAAAATCAGCTAAATGGAATTGAAAATCCTGGACAGTTCAGTTTGGTTTTTGAAAAATGAAACCGAACCAATGCTGGTTTTCAGCACACCCCTATAAATTATACAGACTTCCCCTCCCCCCACCCGAAAAGCACTCCCCCTACACTTATGACAGATAACTTGCACCAAAGTTTACATCGTACCGTACAGGTGCCCCAGCATGTGCATAAGAGACTGCACAACATTCATTCACGTATTCAGCCAGATGCGAACGCAAAGAGTCCAGATGCTCGTATCAAGCCATGGACTGGACTTGTAACCCACACACAATCAGTGAGCTTGCAACAACATCACGTCAACACCATCAGCCCAACAATGCTGCTGCTATCAGCCAATCAACCCATGCTGGGAGGTAGTACGTATGGTTGTGTGACTGTTGGGTTACTTGCAGTGGGGGGCGGCCGGGCCGCCAGAGCAGTGAAAATGGACGTTCTGCCATCGACCGCTGATCCTGTGCCAGATGCGAGTCTCCCCCGACTGGTACGTGACCGGAGCACCGGTCCTGCATGAACAACAACACACAGCCACCGGTGTCATTACAGATTATCACATTTATTGGCGACGAAAAAGAAAAGATGCACAAACAGACTTACACTAATTCCCAAAGCTGTACAAAACAATGATTTTTGCAATTTGGCCAACTCCTTCTGGTGGTGCAATACAAATACGAGCAGAAATCTTAAATGCTTAAGGAACAACCACAGAAAGCCCAGCTGTCAACAGGGAAGGCTAATTGTACCGACTATATCCGAAGGCCAGCATCCGACATCCGGCCACAGAGAGAAAGCGATTACCCTAACGTAACCTACAGTTCTATAATCAGTACATGCTACGTCGATATGCTGCTCTCAAACACTACAATCAACGCTAGTATAACAGATGTGCAGTCATCTCGACAGGCATGATATCACAAGCCTGTTGATTAAAATTGTGTTCAAACCACTGCAGACTGCAGACGTTCCAGTAGCATAGAGTGATCGACGCAGTCGAAAGCTGCTGAAAGGTCCAGCAGTCCAACCAGCATCACCTGCCAATCATCTGCTGCCACCAGTATGTCGGACCAGACGCGCTGCATTGCGGTTTCTGTGGAGTCGTACTTGTAGGGCAGTAGTACGTCGAGGTACTCGCGCACCAGGAATGTTGGCACACCACATGGTTACTACTGACAGCCTGTAGGAACTCATCATCATCCTACCCAATGGTACCATTGCTAACATCCTAAGACACACTAAGACATACGTAACAGACACAAAAACAACAGACACCACAGGTGCAACCATAAGTATAGTCAAAACGCTGCTGACCTGTCAATGCACTGAGTCAGTCGAACGTAGGCAACACACGCCGCATCATCCGCCAGGAAGTGAACATGAGGTCTCAGAATGAAAGTGTTCATCGTCTTGCTGTTCTTTGGCAGCACTACACAACGATGAACAACAATGAAAGTTAAAAGACTAAAAACGTGTTTAACTTTTCACAGAAACCCATCTAAAAGCTATGGAGCATCACCTGCCATATGTGACCAGATTACAGGTCAGTAGTCTAAAGGGGCACTAGTCCGACAGTCGCTATTCCGACAGCCGCCGTGTCCCTGAAGGACGTGGCAGCTGACGAAATAGCGACAGCCAAGCGACTGATGACCTCGGCCGTAGCTTCAAGAATCGCCCGTCGACCAACTAGCTCCTCAACCCTACCAAGTAGGCCATCACTGGACAGCTAGTCGGCACTCGGCAAGTTTTGTAGTTATGTCCACCAGCATCAAACTTATTATCTATAGGGTATGCTAACTTGTGGTGTGCCGACATTCCTGGTGCGCGAGTACCTCGACGTACTACTGCCCTACATCACCAGGATGGTCAAGCGGTGCTGAGTCAAGGTCAACTGCCTGTCTCACAGAAGCATGCAATTGTTACACCGCTTCTGAAGAAAACGGGGCTGGACTCATCTGACATGAACAACTTCCGCTCAGTTTCAACCTGTCATTCATTTCAAAGGTTGTGGAACAGGTTGTCACTAGTCAGCTGCACCAGTACCTGGCGGCAAACGACCTACTTCCACGTTTCCAGTCAGCGTACCGCAAGTACCATTCCACAGAAACCGCAATGCAGCGCGTCTGGTCCGACACACTGGTGGCAGCAGATGATTGGCAGGTGATGCTGGTTGGACTGCTGGACCTTTCAGCAGCTTTCGACTGCGTCGATCACTCTATGCTACTGGAACGTCAGCAGTCTGCTGAGGGTCTCACTGATTCAGTCCTTGACTGGGTGCAGTCATTTCTGACCGACAGAATGCAGCAGATTGCTTACAGTGGTCATCTGTCTTCTGTGTAGACGGTACTATTTGGGGTTACACAAGGATCCATACTGGGCCCGCTGTTGTATGTTCTGTACACAGCTGAGCCGGCCCTCGTCGTTGACCGTCAAGGACTCAGTTTGCACCAGTATGCCGATGACACGCAGGTCTACATCAGCACACTCGCCGATGACGCTGAGGCTGCTGTCCAACGTCTTTCTGCGTATCTCGTCGACATCAAGGCATGGCTGAAGGCCAGGCAATTTCGACTAAATCCCACCAAAACCCAGGTGATGTGGTTGGGATCTCCACAGCAGCTGGCAAAAGTAAATGTTTCGGAGGTTCCGGTGGCGTCGGGTCGTATCAACGTCTCGGAGACAGAGCGTAACCTCAGCATCATCATCGACAGCCAGCTCACGCTGTCTGCGCAGGTGTCCGCCGTGTGTCGCAGTGGCTATTACCAGCTACGGCAGCTCCGACCGCTCGTCAGATCGATGTCATCTGATGCCATCAAAACGCTGGTCCAGGCGTTTATTTCATGTCACTTTTCTACGGCATCACCGACGGTCTGATGAGCTGGCTGCAGTCTGTTCAGAATGTGGCTGCACATTTGGTGTCGGGCGCTCGACACTATGACCCTATAACGCTGGTGCTACAGGAGCTGCACTGGCTTCCGGTTCGGCATCGGGTGGACTTCAAAATGGCCACCCGGTCTACTTGGCACTGTCTGGCATGGCTCCAGCATACCTGGCCGCTGACTGTCAGCTGGTCTCCAACGAAGGTCGTCGTCAGATGCGTTCTGCCAACTCAAGAACATGTGTCATCAGACGGACATACAGCAGTTACGGAGACAGATGCTTTGCTGCTGCAGGTTCGAGGCTGTGGAACAAACTTCCAACACATCTGAGACAAACTGACATTAACTTCGAACAGTTTAAGCGGCTGCTGAAGACATTTTTGTTCGGTTGTTGAGAGCGCGGTGCATTGTGGCTAACTGTTAAATTGTGCCCTTAAGTCATCTTACTTACTTATTTACTTACTATTTGTCAAAATAAAAATGCGCCACCGACTACGAAAAACATGGCAGAGCAAACTGACCAGTGTCAAAGAAGAACTTATGGAACGCCAATCCTTCCACGAGATTTCCATGTGACTCCGGTTCAAAGCAGGTCATCTGAGGATCAGCGAGCTTCCTGCAATATAGCAAAACCATATGTACGATAATAGGCAAAAACAGGCATGCACGGTTCAGGGCTAAGGTACCTGGGCATATATAGAATGGAAGCGAGTGTGTTTTCATGAGTAAACCAACCTAAAACCCAACCCTAACTTAATCCAACTTTAGTTTTTTTTGTTCCAATATCACATTGTAGAACTGGAGTCACATACAGCAGTAAACAGCACACAATAAAGCATAGCAATTCACCTTGGAAATTCAGTTTCTAACACATTATGCTACTACTACTATGCTAAATATTGGTGGAGCCACAAATGTGCAGTTAGCAATGCAAAAAAACAATTTGTTTCTGACAAGTTTTTCCAACAATTTGATTGCCTGGCAAATTTATTTCTGACAATTCCCTGGAATTTTTGGGTTTTCCTGACAACTTGCAAAGCAAAATACGTACGAAAAAGTTTCGTAGTCTCCAGTGAGAGTAGCCGCAGTTATCTGCTCTGTCAGTCTGATGATCTCCTGTCTTCGCACCACTGAAGAACATACACCACAGCATAGTGCATTAGCAGCAGCAGCAGCAGATGTAGTAGTACGTCGCCAGGCAATTATCTTGCTCTATCTCCAGTTTCTATTGACTATGACATTTAGCTATGGTAATTCCGTCCTGATGTCTATCACAACCTGGTACCGATCGGAGCCCAGGTGAGATAGAGACTTCTGGTTTTCACCATATGATAGCTCAGAGTTTCTAGTATTTTGTGACAAAATTTCATGCCACTTAGTGAAGAGGGTCCCCACAAACGAGGGAGAGAAAGAGGAGCACCCCCCTTAAAAACGTTATTCTACCATTATTGGCTCTTCTAACGTGAAAATGGTTGCAGACAGGCACAGACATGCTGCTTATCATAAAAAGCACTGGCAACAAGCTTCTTAGAAATGTCAACATAGATAACCTTGAATGACCCTGAACCCCCAAAATAGGGGTTTTTAGTGAATTTTTCGCAATTTTGGACTGCGACACGCATTTCAAGAGTGAATTGCACCAAAATGGCTGGAGATAGACCAAGACAACCTGCATGTGAAATTTTCAGCATTGAATGTAGATTTTAGCATTTTAAGTCCAGACCCTCTAGGTTCAAGAAGGCCTGCGCACGCGGGTGTCAAACAGGGGTTCCCCTCTTAAAAAGTGGTTATTTATCCGCTGCTGGCTTGTCTAACGTGAAAATGGTTGCAGATAGGCACGAACATGCTGCTTAACATAACAAACACTGGCGACGGGCTTCTTAGGATTGTCAACATTGATGACCTTGATTGACCTTGAACCTTAAAAATTAGGCGTTTTAGTGATTTTTTTGGCGATTTATGGCTGCAAAAGAGTGAATTGCGACGAAATGGATGGAGATAGACAAAGATTACCTGCGAACAGAAACTGCTATAGGCTCTCGCGCATCTCACGAGCATAAAATCAGATTTCTTGTTGATACTGTTAGATGCATGCTTTTATGCTCTATCTCCGGAGAGCTTCAGCAGAACTGCTAGTTCTTTCTAACTGCCGAAAAACGTGAGCTTCATCTGGCTGTAAATCCCAGAAATGGCACTTCTCCAAGACTGCCTCCCCCTTATTTGCTCTTAAGCTACTGAATGTAATCTGGTCTGTGAGTATTATTATCTAATCAAGTAAAAGCGATCAAAGGCCTCAACGTCCTTCAAGAATAGTGCTGCCACCTGGCCAATGAACAGAATACAGTGAACTTATTTATTCTGCTGCTCTCGTTAAAAAATTCTTCTACAAAGTTCCGAGATCTGGATTCTAAAACCTGGGATCCAAGACACGGAAAGCCAATAAAATCTAATAATAAAATCTTTGTTCCTCCCCTCCCAAGAATTTCATCTAAAAATGTCAAACAATTTCTGCATTCAGACGGCTGATGTGAACTGAGCAGTGGCACTTCTAGCACTGACTGTAATCTAGACTTGACTTTGGTTAAGTCTAGATTACAGTCAGTGACTTACAGTGACTTTGGTTAGACCCATTTCACTGTCAGCATCTGAAATAACTAGCTGCATACACGTTGGTAGTACATAGCCTAATCTAACACATTAACTACATGACAAAATGCAACAGTGCACAAAATTTGTCAGGTAGTCGTTTCATTATCACTACGAGACATCATGTCTGTGATAATTACAACCAGCAAAATGTTGAAAACTGCAGAAGAATGGGCCCTGCCAAGTAGGCCTAAGTTATGCACAATGTGTATTTGTTTTTGATTGTTTTGAGAAATATGACTGTTTAAAATTTGAAAGCTTTCATGTGTTGAGTACATGTTTAACTGTAACTTATGACACTGCCTGACACATTATCAAATAGAGAAAAATTCTTGACAAGGCTTTGTGTGGTGGTGGAAGCTAACATCTTAGCATGATGAAGAAATATAACAGACGATACACTGAAAACAAGAAAAGTGCAAAAGGCACACCATCAGAGCCAGCTCCATCAACCAGCCGATCATTCACCATCATGTCCTTGTTAGCCTTTGCCAGACCTAAATACACACAACACAACCAGGCCAGTAGATAATAGCCAATCGATGCTAACGTCTCAGAAGGTAGGGCAGCAACACAAACGGTGTGGTGGTATGTTCAATTATAAACGATATTAAAAATTCGTTACTGAAAGTGCAAGCAAAAAATGTAATCTCATGCAGTTATCCCAAAAAATACTGTGCATTTGTGTTTACCAACTCATGATCTGCCTAAAAACAGGACCGCACACAAACTGCTTTGCAAGTGAAATTCACAGGTAAGCCAGAGAGATACAGATCTTGTATCAATGCAAGTGGGCGCCACTGGAATACATGCAAACTGGAACCCGGACATGGGTATGTGGCTCACACCTTTCAATGCGAACACAAAGCAATACAATGCAAGCAGTAAGCGAGTAACACAACAATGGTGCAGCATACGGGGGCTGTCATGCATTTTAAGTTAACACACCATGCCGTGCCAGTGGCGGATCAAGCTTATCAAAGAGATTGAGTGGAGATTGAAGAAACAAAGCGAAAAGGATGTGGGAAGCGGGTATACCTCCCCCAAGTGAGGGTGTTTTGGGGAGAGATATGTCCCTCCCCAAAATAAAATTAGTGGCAAAGTGGATATGTTTGGTGCACAATTTTGTACATTTTTACGCGTGAAAGCAGAATGCTTCGCGCATCTTTGCCATCGTCTGGGCGTCTGTCTGTCTGTCCATCTGTCACACTCGTGAGCTGTATCAAAACGGTGCAAGCTAGGATCACGAAATCTTCACAGTGGGCTGCCCCAAGGTCTCTAGTTTGTTGTGACAATATTTCGTGCCACTGGGTGCAGGGGTTCCCCTCGAACGAGGGCGTCAAAGAGGGGTACCCCTAAAAAGACGTCATTTTGCTGTTATTGGCTCGAATAATGTGAAAACGGTTGCAGATAGGTACATACATGCTGCTTATCATAACAAGCACTGGTGACATGCTTTTTGGATTCATGAACATCAATGACTTTGAACGACCTTGAACCCCTCAAAGAAAGGTTTTTAGTGAATTTTTCGCAATTTTTGGATGCAGCGCACATTTCAACACTGAATTGCGATTAATGGCTGGAGATAGACCAAGACAACCTGCGTATGAAATTTTCAGCATTCAACGTAGATTTTAGGGGGCGACTGAAAACGCGAGACCTGACATCGCGAGACCATCAAAATTGTGGGGACTGACATCGCGAGACTGGACAACGTGAGACCATGTAGCAAGGGTGGACAT
>Ga0056128_1002810_pt1 | contig 20913 bp, 9 predicted proteins | sample WorMetLIZISLAND2_FD_71113 | JGI IMG/M metagenome (GOLD analysis project Ga0056128, IMG submission 71113) | Marine gutless worms symbiont microbial communities from Max Planck institute for Marine Microbiology, Germany - Olavius geniculatus... ... | reverse complement strand
ACCGGACTTGTTTTGCCTAACGCAGGAGGAATCGCGATACACGGAATGACTATCCGATTTTGAATGTCTTTATCCATTTTGGAGATATTTGCTGCCAAACTTCAAAGTCGTCCGAAATCGGGCCAAATTTTGCATGTTTTTGGCCCCTGAAATTTTTTTGAAGTGTGCCACCAAAATTTTGAACCCGCATTATAAAATAAGGCCTAGTGCTGACCATCATGCAAAATGTCGTTCTCTTCATCGGTTCCAGAGACATTTGCGCTCAAATTTAAAAGTTGTAGTAAATCGCACCAATTTTTGAACGTTTTTTGCCCTAATAAATTTTAATGGAGGCGGTGCCCCCAAAATTTGTACTTGCGTTAACACCCCAACTTAGAAGCACGTCAAGTGCCAAAGTTTCGTCGAACTACATTCGCTAACTCTAAAGTTATAAGCGCTAATTTCTTACATTTTAAGCCAATTTCTGACACCTTTTTGAAAAAAGTTGTAAAAAAGGCCTTCGTTCCCGTTGGGGGTGCGCTAGTAATACTTGGTCATTTTGTAGCGCGTGCAAAAAATTTTGGGGCGCAGCACTCTCTAGGGGCCGAAATATGGTTTTTCAAAAAATGCAATTTTGGTTGGTACGATTCAACATCGAGTTATTCAAGGTCACTGGACCAAAATTTACCGGATTTGTTTTGCTAAACGCAGGAGGAATCGCGATAGACGTAATAAAAATCCGAATTTAAATATTTTTATCCGTTTTGGAGATATTCGCCGCCGAACTTCGAAGTCGTCCGAAATCGGACCAAATTTTGCAAGTTTTTCGCTCTAAAAATTTTTTTGGAGTGTACCTTTTAAAATTTTGAACCGGCATTATAAAACTGGGCCTAGTACTGACCATTGTGCAAAATTTCACGAAGGTCGGCGTACGCATCTCGGAAATTTCGCGTTAAACAAAAAATTTGTAGCAAAACATAAACAACCTAAAAATTTGGGGCAAAGCCCAACCTGAATCCGCCCGGCGCCCTAAGTCCGATTAGGGAAAATTGAGGGGGTCCGGTAAAGAAGAAAAAAGAATTTTTTCGCCAAACTTTGAAGTCGTCCGAAATCAAGCCAAATTTTGCATGTTTTTTGTCTCTGAAATTTGTTTAGGCTGCGCCCCACAAAATTTTGGATAAGCATTATAAAATTGGGCCTAGTACTGACCACCGTGCAAAATTTCAGGCCGGTAGCAAAACATAAACAACCTAGAAATTTGGGGCAAAGCCCAACGTGAGTCCGCCAGGATCCCTAAGTCCGATTGGAAAAAATTAGGGGAGGTAAAAAAAAAGGTGAGAGTTTCCCCAGCATCAAAGTCACGTGGCCCGAACTCAAAGGCATTGGCATACGCCGAACGCGCATTGTCGACTTAGGGTAGGTCAACATTAGCTCTTATAACTTGGTTTGTAGTGGACGGAATTTTATAAAATTTTTCTGTTTTTCTCTCGTCAACGCCGTTTAGACTATGTCGTTATCTTCATCGGTTTCAAAGATATTTTCGCTCAAACTCAAAAGTTATCGTAAATCGCACCGATTTTTAAACGTTTTTTGTTTTCCCAAATTTTAAAGCGGGCGGTGCCCTTAAAATTTGTACTTGAGTTAACATTCCATCATAGAGACACGTCAAGTGCCAAAGTTTCGTCGGACTACACCGCTTAACTCCGAAGTTATAAGCGCTAATTTATTACATTTTCAACCAATTTTTGTCCCCACCCTCCCCTTTAAAAAAAGTTTCCGGTGGTTGGTGCACTAATAAGACTTGGTCATTTTCTAGCACGTGTAAAAACTTGGGGGCGCAGCACTCCCTAGGGGCCAAAATATTTTTTTCGAAAAATGTGTTTTAGGTGGGTACGATTTCACATTGAGATCTCAAAGGTTACATAACCAAACTTTCCGCGCCGATCGGCCCATGAATCTCGGAGATTTCGCGTTGAAAAATAATTTGTAGCAAAACATAAATAACCTAGAAATTTGGGGGAAAACCCAACGTGAGTTTGCCCGGCGCCTTAAGTTTGATTATGAGAAATTAGGTGGGGTAAAGAGGGTAAGAGGAAAATTTCCCCGGCATCAAAGTCACGTGGCTCGAACTCAAATGCATTGGCATACGCCGAACGCGCATTGTCGACTAAGGGTAGGTCAACATTAGCGCATATAACTTGGTTCGTGGTGGACCGAATTTCACAAATTTTTTTTTGTTTAACGCCGAAAGGATTGTTTGCTTTAAGCTGTTGAGATAATGTCGTAATCTTCATTGATTCCTGAGATATTTGCGCTCAAACTCGAAAGTTGTCGTAAATCGCAACGATTTTTGAACGTTTTTTGCCCTCGTAAATTTTAAGGGGGCGGTGTTCTTTAAATTTCTACTTGCGTTAACACCACAACATAGAAGCACGTCAATTGCCAAAGTTGCATCGGGCTACATCCCCTAACTCCGAAGTTATAAGCGCTAATTTATTACATTTTAAGCCAATTTTGACCCCTTTTTAAAAAAGTTGTAAGGAAGACCGCCGTTCCCGGTGGGAAGTGAGCTAGTAAGACTTGGTCATTTTCTAGCGCGTGTATTTTCTGGGGGCCGAAATATGTTTTTCCGAAATATGCGCTTTTGGTGGGTACGATTTCACATCGAAATCTAAATCTCACTAAACCAAACTTCACCGAGTTTGTTTCGCGACTCAAAAAAAATCGCGGTAAACGAAATAAAAATCCGATTTTAAATGTTTTTATTTTTTCCGAAGATATACGCCGCCAAACTTTGAAGTCGTCTGAAATTGGGATAAATTTTGCATGTTTTTGGTTCCTGAAATTTTTTGGGGTGTGCCCCTCAAAATTTTGGACAGGCATTATAAAACTCGGCCTAGTACTTACCATCGTGCAAAATTTCACGCCGGTCGGCCCACGCATCTCGAAGATCTCGCGTTAAAAAAAAAATTTGTAGCAAAACATAAACAACTTAGACTGGACCAAACTTCAAAGTACTTGTTTCGCCTAACGCAAGAGGAATCGCGATAGACGGAATGATTATTTGATTTTAAATATCTTCATCCGTTTCGTAGATTTTCGCCGCCAATTTTCGAAGTTGTCTGAAATCAAACTAAATTTTGCAGGTTTTTGGTTTCTAAAATTTTTTGGGGCGCGCCCTTCCAAAATTTTGGACCGGCATTATAAAATTGGGCTTAGTACTGACCACCGTGCAAAATTTCACGCCGGTCGGCCCACGCATCTTGGGGATCTCGCGTTGACAAAAATATTTGTAGCAAAACATAAACAACCTAAAATTTTAAGGCAAAGCCCAACGTGAGTCCGCTTAGCGCCCTAAGTCCGATTGAGGGAAAATACAGGGGGCCGGGGAAAATTTCCCTGGCATCAAAGTCACGTAGCCCAAACTCAAATGCATTGGCATACGCCGACCGCGAATTGTCGACTTAGGGTAGATCAACATTAGCGTTTATAACTTGGTTCTTAGTGGACAAAATTTCACAAGGTTTTTTTTGTTTAACGCGTTCAAACCTCGAAAGTTGTTGTAAATCGCACCGATTTTTAAACGTTTTTTGCTCTCTTAAATTTTAAGGGGGGCGGTACTCCCAAAATTTGTACTTGCGTTAACACCCCAACATAGAGACACGTCAAATGCCAAAGTTTCGTCGGGCTACACCCCCAAGCTACGAAGTTATAAACGCTAATTTATTACATTTTAAACCAATATTTGACCCCTTTTTGAAAAAAGTTGTAAGAGGGTCCGCCGTCCCCGGTGGGAAATGCACTAGTAAGACTTGGTCATTCTCTAGCGCGTGTAAAAATTTGGGGGCGCAAAACATTCTAGGGGCCGAAATATGGCCTTTCGAATAATGCGACTTAGGGTAGGTCAACATTAGCGCTTATAACTTGGTTCGTAGTAAACGGAATTTTACAATTTTTTTTCGTTCAACGCCGAAAGGATTGCTCTCGTCAACGTTGTTTAAATTCTGTCGTTATCGTCATCGGTTTTATAGATATTGCGCTAAAACTCGAAAGTTGTCGTAAATCGCACCAATTTTTGAACGTTTTTTGCCTTCCCAAATTTTAAGGGGGGGAGGGCTGTGCCGCCAAAATTTGTACATGCGTTAACACCCCAACCCAGAGCCGCGTCAAATGCCAAAGTTTCGTCGGGCTACACCCTCTAACTCCGAAGTTATAAACGCTAATTAGTCCGCCCGTAAGCGATAACTTGCGGAAGCAGACTCAAGTTTTGCTGTAGTTTTTTTTCCCTTCGCGTAATCTCCGATCTCCGTAGGCCAATCGGCGCGAAATTTTGCACGATGCTCCTAAATATGTTCGATTTTATATAATCCCGGGCCGAAATTTTGCAGGAGTTTTTCAAAAAATTTTTAGGAACCAAAACATGCAAAATTTGGCCCGATTTCGGTCGACTTCAAAGTTTGGCGGCCAATTTCTTTGGAACGGATAAAGAAATTCAAAATCGGTGAGTTACTCGTTTGACAACGATTTTTCCAGCGTTAAAAAAATATTTTATTTAAAAATTTTGTCTACTACGAACCAAGTTATAGGCGCTAGTGGTGACTTATTCTAACTCGCATTTTTCGGAAAACCATATTTCGGCCCCTAGGCCGTGCTGCGCCCCCAAATTTTTACACGCGGGAGAGAATCACCAAGTTTTACTAGCGCATTTTCCCACCGGAACAACGGCCTCCCTTACAACTTTTTTCAAAGGGGGGTCAAAAATTGGCTCAAAATGTAATAAATTAGCGTTTATAACTTTGGAGTTAGGGGGTGTAGCCAGACGAAACATTGGCATTTGACGTGGTTTTGGGTTGGGGTGTTAAAGCATGTACAAATTTTAGGGGAACCTCCTTCATTAAAATTTGGCAGGGCAAAAAACGTTCAAAAATCGGTGCGATTCACGACAACTTTGGGTTGAGCGCAAATATTTCTGAAATCGATGAAGATAGCAACAAAATCTAAACGGCGTTGACGAAGGCGATTTTTTCGGCGTTGAACAAAAAAAATTGTAAAATTTCGTCCACAACGAACAAAGTTATAAGCGCTAATGTTGACTTACTTTAAGTCGACAAAACGCGTTTGGCGTATACCAATGCATTTGAGTTTGCGCCACGTGACTTTGATGCCGGGAAAATTCCCCTTTCTCTTAACCCTCCTCAATTTTCCCCAATTGAACTTAGAACGCCGGGCAGACTCAGGTTGGGCTTTGCCTCAAATTTCTAGTTAGGCCGCCCGAAAACGATAGTTTTCGGTAGGACTTATGTTTTAGCCCTAATGTTGTTTTTTTTAAATTTTTTTTAACGCGAGATTTCAACGCGCCCCCAAATATTTACACGCGCTAGAGAATGACGAAGTCTTACTAGCGCACCCCCTATCGATGACGGCGGCCCCTCTTACAATTTTTTTCAAAGGGGGGGTCAAAAATTGGCTTAAAATGTAATAAATTAGCGCTTATAACTTTGGAGTTAAAGGGTGTAGCTTGACGATACTTTAACACTTGACGTGTCTTTATGTTGGGGTGTTAACGCAAATACAAATTTTGTATGCACCGCTTTCCTTAAAAAGTTGGGAAAGCAAGAAAACGTTCAAAAATCGGTGCGATTTGTGACAACTTTCGAGTTTGAGCGCAAATATCTTCGGAACCGATGAAGATAACGACATAGTTTAAACAGCGTTGACGAGAGCGATCCTTTCTGCGTTGAACCAAATTATAAACGCTAATGTTGACCTACACTAAGTCGCATTTTTCAAAAGACCATATTTCGGCCCCTAGGAGGTTTTGCGCCCCCAAATTTTTACACGCGCTAGAGAATGACCAAGTCTTACTAGCGCACCCCCCACCGAAGTCGACGGCCTTTTTTACAACTTTTTTCAAAGGGGGGTCAAATATTGGCTTAAAATGTAATAAATTACCGCTTATAACTTCGGAGTTAGGTGGTGTAGTTCAGACCACACATTGTCGACTTAAGGTAAGTCAACATGGGTGCTTATAACTTTGTTAGTAGTAAACCGAATTTTACAAAAAAATTTTGTTTAACGTCGAAAAGATTGTTCTCGTCAATACCGTTTAGATTTTGTCGCTGTCTTCATTGACTGCAGAGATATTTGCGGTCAAACTCGAAAACTATCGTAAAACGTACTAAATTTTGGACATTTTTTGCCCTCCCAAATTTCAAGGAGGCGGTCTCCGCAAATTTCGTACGTGCGTTATCACGCCAACCTAGAGACACAGCAAGTGCCAAAGTTTTGTCAAGCTACACATTTTAAGTCCGAAGTTGCAAGCGCTCCTTTATTACATTTTAAGATAATTTTTAACCTTCCTTTTCACAAAAATTGTAAGAAAGGCCTTCGTCCCCGTTGGGAGATGCGCTAGTAAGACTTGGTCATTTTCTAGCACGTGTAAAAATTTGGAAGCGCAGCACCCCCTAGGGGCCGAAATATGGTCTTCCGAAAAATGTGACTTAGGATAGGTCAAAATAAGCGCTTATAACTTTGTTGGTTGTGGACGGAATTTTACAATTTTTGACCCCCCTTTTAAAAAAAGTTGTAAGAAAAACCGCCGTCCCTTGTAAGACTTGGTTATTCTCTAGTTCGAAAATATTCGCCGCCAAACTTCAAAGTCGTCCAAAATCGGGCTAAATTTTGCAGGTTTTTGGCCCCTGAAATTTTTTTGGGAAAGGCTTTCTGAAATTTTCGACCGGCATTATAAAACTGGGCCCAGTACTAACCACCGTGCAAATTTTTGCGCTGGTCGGCCCACGCATCTCACAGATTTCGCGTTGAACCAAAAAATTGTAACAAAACATAAACAACATAGAAATTTGGGCCAAAGCCCAACATGAGATCGCCCAACGTTCTAAGTCCGACTAAGGGGAAATTAGGGGTAACGGTAAAATTTCCTCGGCACCAGTCACGTGGCCTCATGTTGGGCTTTGCCCCAAATTTCTAGGTTGTTTATGTTTTGCTACAATTTTTTTTTAACGCGAGATCTCCGAGATGCGTGGGCCGACCGGCGTGAAATTTTGCATGATGGTCAGTATTATGCCGAGTTTTATACTGCCTGTCCAAAATTTTGAAGAGCACACCCCCCAAAAATTTCAAAAAACAAAAACATGCAAAATTTAGCCCAATTTCGGACGACTTCAAAGTTTGGCGGCGAATATCTCCAGAACGGATAAAGATATTCAAAATCGGATTTTTATTCCGTTTACTGCAATTTCTCCTAAGTTAGGCGAAACAAGCTCGGTAAAGTTTGGTAAAGTGACCTTTGAGATTTAGATGTGAAATCGAACCCACCGAAAGCGCATAGTTCGGAAAAACATATTTCTTCCCCTAGGGAATCCTGCGTTCCCAAATTTCTACACGCGATAAAGAATGACCAAGTCTTACTAGCGCACCTTTTACGGGGGACAGCGGCCTTTCTAACAACTTTTTTTAAAAAGGGGTCAAAAATTGGCTTAAAGTGCAATAAAGAAACGTTTATAACTTCAAAGTTAGGGGGTGTAGCCCGACGAAACTTTGGCACTTGATGCGGCTTTAGGTTGGGATGTTAACGCAAATACGAAATTTAGAGGCACCGCCCCTTTAAAATTTGGGAGGGCAAAAAACTTCCAAACATAAGTACGTTTTACGACAACTTTCGAGTTTGAGCGCAAATATCTCTGAAAGCAATGAAGCTAGCGACAAAATCTAAACGGCGTTGACGAGAGCGATCCTTTTGGCGTTAAACAAAATAAATTTGGTAAAATTACGTCCGCTACAAACAAAGTTATAAACGCTAATGTTGACCTACCCTAAGTCTACAATGCGCGTTCAGCGTATGCCAATGCATTTAAGTTCGGGCCACGTGACTTTGATGCCGGGGAAATCCCCCCCGCTAATATTTCGCAGTCGAACTTAGGGCGCCCGGCAAACTCACGTTAAGCTTTGCCCCAAATTTCTAGTGTTGTTTATGTTTTGCCACAAAAAAACATAAACAACATTTTTTCAACGCGAGATCTCCGCGATGCGTAGGCCGACCGGCGTAAAATTTCGCACGGTGTCAACACCAAACCTAATTTTATAATGCCGGTCTAAAATTTTGAGTGGCGTTATCAAGTACGGTTAATTGCGCGTTGAACAAAAAAAGAATTTGTGAAATTCCGTCTACTACAAACCAAGTTATAGGCGCTAATGGTGACCTACCCTAAGTCACATTTTTCGGAAAACCATATTTCAGCCCCCAGGGGGTGCTGTGCCCCCAAATTTTTACACGCGCTAGAAAATGACCTATTCTTACTGGCGCATTTCCCACCTTGGACGGCGGCCCCCTCATAACTTTTTTCAAAGGGGGGGGGTCAAAAATTGGCTCAAAATGTAATAAACTAAAAATTTGTGGCTAAGCCCAGCGTGAGTTCGCCCGGCGCCCAAAGTTCGATTGGGAAAAATTAGAAGAAAGGGAAATTTTTCCGGCATCAAAATCACGTGGCCCTAACTCAAATGCATTAACATAAGCCAAACGCGCATAGTCGACTTAGGGTAGGTCAACATTAGCGCTTATAACTTGGTTCATGGTAGACGGAATTTCACAATTGGGGCAAAGTTTAAAAAAGCTACTTTCCTTGGCTTCAAAATTCTCGCGGCTAATACGCTACATTTCAAGGCAATTTTTCATTAGTTTTTTAAAAAAATGTGAAAGAAGCCCCCGAGGGGTGCGCTAGTAAGGCTTAGTCATTTTCTGGCGCCAGTGAAAATTTGGGAACGCAGCACCGGCTAGGGGCCAAAATATGGCTTTTCGAAAAATTATATTTTTGGGTTTGTAATCTCTGGAGTTAGTGGACCAAAGTTCACCAATTTTTTTGTTATTCAACGTGGAATTAACTATGTTTAATAACGCAGTTTATTGCTTATCAATGTCTCTATTTATTTTAAAGATATTTGCGGTCAAACTCGAAAGTTGTAGTTAAACGTACTAAATTTTGCGGCTAATACGCTACATATTTAAGCAATTTTTGACTCCCCTTTTAAAAAAGTTGTAAGAAAGGCTTCCGTTTCCGGTGAAGGGGTGCGCTAGTAAGATTTGGTCATTCTCTAGCGCGTATAAAAATTTGAGGGCGCAGCACCCTCTAGGGGCCGAAATATGGTCTTTCGAATATTGCGCTTTAAGGGGGTACGATTTCACATCTAAATCTCCAAGGTCGCTGAACCAAACTTCGCCGTACTTGTTTCGCCAAACGCAAAACGAATCGTCATAGACGGAATGACTATCCGATTTTGAATATTTTTATCCCTTTTGGAGATATTCGCCGCCGAACTTCGAAGTCGTCTGAAATGGGGCTAAATTTTGCATGTTTTTCGCCCCCGAAATTTTTTTGGGGTGCGCCCCTTAAAATTTTAGACCGGCATTATAAAATTCGGCCTAGTACTGACCATCGTGCAAAATTTCACTCCCGTCGGCGACGCATCTTGGAGATCTCGCGTTGAATAAAAAAAGCAAAAATTTGGGACAAAGCCCAACGTGAGTCCGCCCGGCGCCCTAAGTGCGACTTTAGAAAATTAGGGGGAAGGGTAAAATTTCCACGGCATCAAAGTCACGTGGCCCGAACTTAAATGCATTGGTATATGCCGAACGCGCATTGTCGACTTAGGGTAGATCAACATGAGCGCTTATAACTTTGTTCATGGTGGACTGAATTTCACAAAATTTATTTTGTTAACGCACAAAAGGTAGTTTTCGTCAATGCCGTCAATATTGTCGCTATCTTCAACGGTTTTAGAGATAATTGCGCTCAAAATCAAAAGTTGTCGAAAAGTGCACCAATTTTTAAACGTTTTTTACCCTACCAAATATTAAAAGGGGCGGTGCCCCCAAACTTCGTATTTGCGTTAACACCCCAATTTAGAGCCGCGTCATGTGTTAAAGTTTTGTTGGGCTACACCCCCTAACTCCCAAGTTATAAGAGCTCATTTATTGCAATTTAAGCCAATTGTTTACCCCCATTTAAAAAAAGTTGTAAGGGAAGCCCCCGTTCCCGTTGCGGGGTGCGCTAGTAAGACTTGGTGATTCTCTAACGCGTGTAACAATTTGGGGGCGCATCACTCTTTAAGGGCCGAAATGTAATCTTCCGAGAAATGCGCTTTCGGTGAATACGATTTCACATCAAGATCTCCAAGTTCACTGGACCAAACTTCACTGGACTTGTTTTGCCTAACGCAGGAGGAATCGCGGTAGACAGAATAAAAATCCGATTTTAAATATTTTCATTTCTTTCGGAGACATTCGCCGCCAAACTTTAAAGTCGTCCGAAATCGGACCAAATTTTGCATGTTTTTTGCCCCCGAAATTTTTTTGGGGTGCGCCCCCAAAAATTTTGGAACGGTATTATAAAACTCGGTTTTGTACTGACCATCGTGCAAAATTTCAAGCCGGTCGGCTTACGCATCTCGGAGATCTCGCGCTCGGAGTAAAAAGACATCTGCATTAAAACAAAAGTCCTACCAAAAACTATCGTTTTCGGGTGGTCTAAAAAACTACAAATTTGGGGCAAAGCCCAACCTGAGTCCGCCCGGCGCCCTAAGTCCGATTGGGAAAAATTACGGGGGAAGGTAAAAAAGAAAAACGAAAAAAATTTCTCGGCATTAAAGTCACGTAGCCCGAACTTAAATGCATTGGTATACGCCGATTAGTGGAGAAATTTTTATGGGTGAAATTTCCCCGGTAGCAAAGTCACGTGGACCGCACACAAATGCATTAGCATAAGCAAAACGCGCACTATTGACTTAGGGTGGGTAAACATTAGCCGCGTAATCTCTGGTGTTAGTGGACCAAAATTGACCAATTTTTTTATTAACGCAGTATTAATTGTGCTTGATAAAGCTTTTTACCGCTTGTCGATAGCTCTATTTTTCTAGAGATATTTGCTGTCAAACTCAAAAGTTGTCGTAAAACGTACTAAATTTTTAAAGTTTTTTGCCCTCCCAAATTTTAAGGGGGCGGTGCCTCTAAATTTCGTATTTGCGTTAACATCCCAACCTAAAGCCGCATCAAGTGCCAAAGTTTCGTCGGGCTACATCTTCTAACTCCATTTTAAGCCAATTTTTAACCCCTCTTTCAAAAAAGTTGTAAAGGGGGCCGTTGCCCCGATGGAGGGTGGGCTAGTAAAAATTGGTTATTCTTTAGCGCGTGTAAAAAAGTTGCACCCGCGTTATTACCCCCATCTAGCAGCACGTCACGTGGCAAAATTTAATAAAGCTACTCTTTTTGGCTTCAAAGTTCTCGCGGCTAATACGCTACATTTTAAGCCAATTTTTCATCAGTTTTTGAAAGAAAAATGTAAAAAAGGTTTTTGTCCCCGATGAGGGGTGCGCTAGTAAGACTTGGTTATTTTCTAGCTCCTGTAAAAATTTGGGAGCAGAGCACCCCCTAGGGGCCGAAATATGGCCTTCCAAACAATTTGATGTTAATGGATAAACATTAGCCGCGTAATCTCTGATGTTAGTGGACTGAAGTTCACACATTTTTTTATTCAACGCGGAATTAACTGTATTTGATAACGCTTTTTACTGCTTGTCGATATCCCTATACAGTTCAGAGATGTTTGCGCTCAAAGTCGAAAGTTGTCGTTAAACGTACTAAATTTTGCGCGTTTTTTGCACTCCCAAATTTTAAGGGGGCGGTGCCCTTTAAAAGTTGTACCCGCGTTATTACCCCCATCTAGCAGTACGTCCCGTAGCAAAGTCTCATGAAGCTACTTTTTTTGGCTCCAAAAATTTTTCGTCTAACACGTTACATTTTATGGCAATTTTTGACTTCCCTTTGAAAAAAATTGTAAGAGGGGCCCCCGTCTTCGGTGGGAAATGCGCTAGTAAGACTTGGTCATTCTCTAGCGCGTGTAAAAAATTGGGGGCTCAGCACCCCCTAGGGGCCGAAATATGTTTTTCCGAAAAATGCGCTTTCGGTGGGTTTTATTCCACATTTAGATTTCCAAGGTCACTGGATCAAACTTTATTGGATTTGTTCCACCTAACGCGGGAGGAATCGGTGTCAAACGACTAACTTACCGATTTTGAATATCTTTATCTGTTCCAAAGATATTGGCCGGCAAACTTTGAAGTCGATTGAAATCGGGCCAAATTTTGCATGTTTTTAACCCCTAAAAATTTTTTGGAAAAATTTCTTTCAAATTTCGGCCTGGGATTATAAAATCGAACATATTTAGGAGCATCGTGCAAAATTTCGCGCCGATCTGCCGACGAAGCACTTAGATTACGCGGCGAAAAAAAGAAAAAAACCACAGCAAAACTTAAGCCCGCTTCGTATGCTATCGCTTACGGGCAAACTAACTAAAAATTTTGGGCAAAGCCCAACGTGAGTCTGCCCGGCGCTTTAAGTGCGACAAAGAAAAATTAAAGAAAAGGGGCAAAATTTCCCCGGCATCAAAGTCACGTGGCCTGAACTCAAATGCATTGCTTACGCCGAACGCGCATTGTCGACTAAAGGTAGGTCAACATTGGCGCTTATAACTTGGTTCGTGGTGGACGAAATTTTACATTTTTTTTTGTTCAAAGCCGAAAGGATCGCTCTCGTCAACGCCGTTTAGATTATGTCGTTATCTTTATCGGTTCCAGAGATATTCGCGGTCAAACTCAAAAGTTGTTGTAAAACGTACTAAATTTTGGACTTTTTGCCCTCCCAAATTTAAAGGGGGGCGGTGCCCCCAAATTTAGCATTTGCATTAACACTCCAACCTAGAGACGCGTCAAGTGCCAAAGTTTCATCGGGCAATACACCTTAACTCCGAAGTTATAAGCGCTCCTTTATTGCATTTTAAGGCAATTTTGAACTTCCCTTTAAAAAAAGTTGTAAGGGGGGCCCGCTTTCGGTGGCGTCTGCGTTAATAAAACTTAATGATTCTTTAGCCCGTGTAAAAATTTGGGGGCGCAGCACCCTCTAGGGGCCGAAATATGGTCTTTCGAAAAATGCGACTTTGGGTAGGTCAACATGAGCGCCTATAACTTTGTTCGTAGTAAACGGAATTTCAAAAAAAAATTTTTATTCAACGCACAAAGGATTTTTCTCGTCAAAGCCGTTTAGATTTTGTCGATATCTTCATTAATTTTAGAGATATTTGCGCTCGATTTCAAAGTTGTCGTAAAACGTACTATATTTTGAACGTTTTTTAATCTCCCAAATTTTAAGGAGAAAGTTGTTTCTAAACGTTGTTTCTAAAAGTTGTACGTGCGTTATCTCCCCGATTTAAAGTTGCGTCAAGTGCCAACGTTTTGTCGGGCTACATCCCCTAACTCCGAAGTTATAAACGCTTATTTATTGCATTTTAAAACAATTCATGACCCCCTTTTAAAAAAAAGTTTTAAGGGGGGCCCTTGTCACCGGTAAAAGTGCGCTAGTAAACTTGGTCATTCTCTAGCGCGTGTAAAAATTTGGGGGCGCAGCACACTTTTAAAACCGATATATGGTCTTTCTAAAATTGCGCTTTAATGGGGTAAGTTTTCACATCTAAATATCTAAGGTCACTGGACCAAACTTCACCGTACTTGTTTCGCCTAACGCAGGATAAATCGCCATACACGGAATGGCTATCGAATTTTGAATATCTTTGTGCGTTTTGAAGATATTCGCCGCCGAACTTCGAAGTCATCTGAAATCGGGCCAAATTTTGCATGGTTTTTGTCCCCGAAATTTTTTTGAAGTGCGTTCTTTCAAAATTTTAGACCAGCATTATAAAATTCTGTTTAGTACTGACCATCGTGCAAAATTTCACGTTGGTCGGCCCACGCGTCTCGGAGATCTCGCGTTGACAAAAAATAAAAAAAAAACATCTGGGCTAAAACATAAATTTTTCCAAAAACTATCGTTTTCGGGCAGACTTACTAAAAATTATCGCTATCTTTATCGGTTCCAGAGATATTTGCGCTCAAACTCAAAAATTGTCGTAAAACGTACTAAATTTTGAACGTTTTTTGCACTCCCAAATTTTAAGGAGGCGGTGTTCTATAAAAGTTGCACAGGCGTTATAACCCTTATCTAGCAGCATTTTTGTCACGTGGCAAAGTCTCATTAAGCCACTTTTTTGGCTCCAAATATCTTTCGTCTAATACGCTACATTTGAAAGCAATTTTTGACTCCACTTAAAAAAATGTAAGGGGGGCCTTAGTCCCCGGTGGTGGTGCGCTAGTAAAACTTGGAAAATGAATATCTTTATTCTTTAGCGCCTGTACAAATTTGGGGGAGCAGCACCTTTCAGGACCCGAAATATGGCCTTCCGAATAATTTGATTTGGGTAGGTAAACATTAGCCGCGTAATCTCTGGTGTTAGTGAACTAAAGTTTACATAATTTTTTTTATTTAACACGGAATTAAATGCATTTGATAACGCCGTTTACCTCTAGTCAATATCCTTATGCAGTTCAAAGGTATTTGCGGTCAAATTCGAAAGTTGTCGTTAAATTTACTAAATTTTGCGCGTTTTTTGCACTCCCAAATTTTAAGGGGGCGGTGCCTCCTAAAAGTTGTATTCGCGTTATCACCCCCATCTAGCAGCACGTCACGTGGCAAAATTTAATAAAGCTACTCCCCCTGGCTCCAAAGATTCTTCGTCTATTACGCTACATTTTAAGGCAATTATTGACCCCCTTTTAAAAAAAGTTGTAAGGGGGCCTCCGTTCCCGGTGGGAAGTGCGCTAGTAAAACTTGGTGACTCTCTAGCGCGTGTAAAAATTTGGGGGCGCAGCACCCCCTAGAGGCTAAAGTATAGTTTTCCGAATACTGCGGTTTGGGTGAGTACGATTCAACATCGAGATCTTCAAATTCACTAGACCAAACTTCACCGGACTTGTTTCGCCTAACGCAAGACGTATTGCCATAAACGGAATGACTATCTGATTTTAAATATTTTCATTCGTTTCGGAGATATTCGCCGCCGAACTTCGAAGTCGTCCGAAATCAGGCCAAATTTTGCATATTTTTCGCCCCCGAAATTTTTTTTGGGGTGTGCCCCCCAAAATTTTGGACCAGCACTATAAAAACGAGCCTAGTGCTGACCATCGTGCAAAATTTCACGCCGGTCGGCACACGCATCTCGGAGATCTCGCGTTAAAAAAATGTTGTTTATGTTTTTTGTGTTAAAACAAAAACAACACTAAAAATTTGGGGCATAGCCCAACGTGAGTCCGCCAGGCGCCCTAATTACAATTGGGGAAAGTTAGGGGGGGTAAAAAGGAGAAAAGAATTTCTCCGGCATCAAAGTCACGTGGCCCGAACTCAAATGCATTGGCATACGCCGAACCCGCATTGTCGACTTAAGGTAGGTCAACATAAGCGCCTATAACTTTGTTTGTAGCAAACGGAATTTCACAAATTTTTTGTTCAACGCCAAAATGATCGCTTTCATCAACGTCGTTTAGATTTTTTCGCTATCATTATTGATTCCGGAGATATTCGCGGTCAAGCTCGAAAATTGTCGTAAAACGTACCAAATTTTGGACGTTTTTTGCCCTCCCAAATTTTAAGGGGGACGATGCTCACAAATTTTATACCTGCGTTAACACCACAACCTAGAAGCGCGTCACGTGTTAAAGTTTCGTCGTCCTACACATCCTAACTCCGAAGTTATAATCGCTCCTTTATTGCATTTTAAGCCAATTTTTGACCCCCTTTTGAAAAAAGTTGTAATCTGGGCCGCCGTCCCCGGTGAGGGATGCGCTAGTAAGTCTTAGTCATTCTCTAACGCGCGTAAAAATTTGGGGGCGCAGCACTCCCTAGGGGCCGACATGTGGTCTTCCGAAAAATGCACATTGGGGGTACGATTTAACATCGAGATCTCCAAGGTCACTGGACCAAACTTCACCGGACTTGTTTCGCCTAACGCAGGAGCAATCACGGTAGACAAAATAAAAAAAAAAGATTTCAAATATCTTTATCCGTTTCGAAGATATTCGCCGCCGAAGTTCGAAGTCGTCCGAAATTGAGCCAAATTTCGCATGTTTTTGGCCCCTGAAATTTTTTTGGGGTGTGCCTTTCAAAATTTTGGACCGGCATTATAAAATTCGGCTTAGTCGTGACCATCGTATAAAATTTTACGACGGTCGGCCCACGCATCTCAGAGATCTCGCTAGGGCAAAAAAAATTTAAAATTTGGGGCAAAACCCAACGTGAGTCCGCCCGGCGCTTTAAGTGCGATTGAGGGAAATTAAGGGGGTAAAATTTTCTCGGCACAAAAGTCACGTGGCCCGAACTCAAATGCATTGGCATACGCCTAACGCACATTGTCGACTTAGGAGAGGTCAACATAAACGCTTATAACTTTGTTCCTAGTGGACGTAATTTTACAATTTTTTTTTGTTTAACGCATATATTATTTTTCTCGTCAAAGCCGTTTAGATTCTGTCGCTACCTTTATTAGTTTCAAAGATATTCGCTGTCAAAAACGAAAATTGTCGTAAATCGCAGCGATTTTTGAATGTTTTTTTGCAATCCCAAATTTTCAGGAAAACGGTGTCCCCAAAATTTGTACTTGCGTTAACACCCCAACACAGAGGCACGTCAAGTGCCAAAGTTTCTTCGGGCTACACTTACTAACTCCAAAGTTATAAGCGCTAATTTATTACACTTTAAGCCAATTTTTGACTTATTTGAAAAAAGTCGTAAGAAGGGCCGCCGTTCCCGGTGGGAAATGCGCTAGTAAGACTTGGTCATTCTCTAGCGCGTGTAAAAATTTGGGGGCACAGCACCCCCTAAGGGCCGAAATACGGTCTTTCGAAAAATGCGCTTTAATGGAGTACGATTTCACATCTAAATCTCCAAGGTCATTAAACCAAACTTTACCGTATTTGTTTCGCCTAACGCAGGATGAATCGCTATAGACGGAATAGCTATCCGATTTTAAATTTCTTTATTTGTTTCGGAGATATTCGCCGCCGAACTTCCAAATTTCGAAGTCGTCCGAAATCGGGCCAAGTTTTGCATGTTTTTGGCCCCTGAATTTTTTTTGGGTGTGCCCTTAAAAATTTTAAACCGGCATTATAAAATTTGGCCTAATGCTGACCATCGTGCAAAATTTTACGCCGGTCGACCACGTATCTCGGAGATCTCGCGCTGGGATAAAAAAAAATTTAAAAAAGAACATTTGGGCTAAAACATAAGTCTGCTCCGCAAGCTATCGCTTTTGTGCAAATGAAAAAAAATTAAAAAAACATCTGGGTTAAAACATAAGTCCTTCCGAAAACTATCGTTTTCGGGCGGACTAAAAAAAAACATCTGGGCTAAAACATAAGTCCGCTTTCGCAAGCTATCGCTTCCGAGCGGACTAACAATAAATTTGGGGCAAAGCCCAACGTGAGTCCGCCCGGCGTCCTAAGTCCGATTGGAGAAAATTAAGGTGGAGTGCTAAAAAGGGGGGGGGTAAAATTTTCCCGGCATCAAAGTCACGTGGCCCTAACTAAAATGCATTCGCATACGCCGAACGCGCATTGTTGACTTAGGGTAAGACAACTTGAGCGCATATAACTTTGCTTGTGGTGAAAGAAATTTTCCAATTTTTTTTTCAACGCCGAAAAAATCGTTCTCGTCAACGCCGTTTAGACTTTGTTGCTGTCTTCTTCAGTTCCAGAAATATTTGCGGTCAAACTCAAAAGTTGTCGTAAAACGTACTAAATTTTGGACATTTTTTGCCCTCCCAAATTTTAATGGGGGCGGTGCCCTTAAAATTTGTACTTGCGTTAACATTCCAACCTAGAGACACGTCATGTGCCAAAGTTTAGTCGGGCTGCACTCCTTAACTCCGAAGTTATAAGCGCTTTTTTATTGTATTTTAAGCCAATTTTTGAAACCTCTTTTGAAAAAAGTTGTAAAGGGGGCCCCTGTCCCCGGTGCAAAGTGCGCTAGTAAGACTTGGTAATTCTCTAGCGCGTGTAAAAATTTGGGGGGTAGCACCCCCTAGGGACAGAAATATGGCTTTCCGAAAAATTTAATTTTGGTGGGTAAAAATTAGCCTCGTAATCTCAATTTTTTATTCAACGCGGAACTAACTGTATTTGATAACGTTGTTTACCGCTTGTCGATATCCCTATGCAGTTCCGAAGTATTTGCGCTAAGCTAAAACATAAGTCCGCTCTGCAAGCTATCGCTTTCGGGCGGACTAAAAAAACATCTGCAGTAAAACATAATTTTTTTCCGAAAACTATCGTTTTCAGGCGGACTAACTAAAAAAATTTAAAGCAAAGCACAACGCGAGTCCGCCCGGTGCTTTAAGTCCGACTGGGGGAAATTAGTGAAGGAGGGGTACAAATTTTCCCGGCATCAAAGTCACGTGGCCCGAACTCAAATGCATTGGTATGCGCCGAACGCGCATTGTCGACTTAGGGTAGGTCAACATGAACGCTTATAACTTTTTCATAGTCGACCGAATTTCACAAATTTTTTTTGTTTAACGCGCAAAGAATCGTTCTCATAAACGCCGTTTAGATTTTGTCGCTATTTTTATTGGTTTCAGAGATATTTGCGCTCAAACTCGAAATTTGTCGTAAATTTCATTAATTTTTCCACGTTTTTTGCCCTCCCAAATTTTGAGGGGGCGGTGCCCTTAAAAGTTGTACTTGCGTTAACACCTCAACCTAAAGCCGCGTCAAGTGCCAAAGATTTGTCGGCCTACACCCTTTAACTCTTAAGTTATAAGAGCTCATTTATTGCAATTTAAGCCAATTGTTGACCCCCTTTTGAAAAAGTTGTAAAAGGGCCCCCGTACCAGGTGAAAAGCGCACTAGTAAAACTTGGTAATTCTCTAGCGCGTGTAAAAATTTGGGGCCGCAGCACCCCAAGCGGCCGAAATATGGTCTTCCAAAAAAAGCATTTTGGGTGAATACATCGAGATCTCCAAGGTCACTTCAACAAACTTCACCAGACGTGTTCCGGCTAACGCGGCAAAAATCGCGGTAGACGGAATAAAAATTCGATTTTAAATATCTTTATTTGTTTCGAAGATATCCGCCGCCGAACTTCAAAGTCGTCCGAAATCTGGCTAAATTTTTCATGTTTATTGCCCCTGAAATTTTTTTGGGGTGTGAGCCTCAAAATTTTGGACCGGCATTATAAAATTGGGCCTAATAATACAATCGTGCAAAATTTCACGCCGGTCGGCTTACGCATCGCAGAGATCTCGCGTTGAAAATATGTTGTTTATGTTTTTTTTTGTGGTAAAACCTAAACAACACTAGAAATTTGGGACAAAGCCCAACGTGAGTCCGCCCGGCGCTTTACGTCCAATTGGGGGAAATTAGGAGGGGGTGGAAAAATTTCTCCGGCATCAAAGTCACGTGGCGCGAACTCAAATGCATTGACATACGCTGAACGCGCATTGTCGACTTAGGGTAGGTAAACATGAGCGCTTATAACTTTCTTCGTAGTGGACCGAATTTTACAATTTTTTTTGTTTAACGCGTAAAAGATCAGTTTGTCAAGCCTTTTAGACTTTGTCACTATCTTTATCAATTTCAGAGATATTTGCGCTTAAACTTAAAAGTTGTCGTAAATCGCGCCAATTTTTGTACGTTTTTTGCCCTTCAAAATTTTAAAGGGTCGGTGCCCCCAAAATTTGTACTTGCGTTAACACCCCAACCTAGAGATACGTCAAGTGCCAAAGTTTTGTCGGGCTATACCTTCTAACTCCGAAGTTATAAGCGCTCATTTATTGCATTTTAAGCCAATTTTTGACTTTCTTTAAAAAATTTTAAGGAAAAGGGGGAAGCTCAAGGTAGGGGGTGCGCTAGTAAGACTTGGTCATTCTCTAGCGCTTGTAAAAATTTGGGGGCTACGCACCCCCTAAGGGCCGAAATATGTTTTTCTCATTTATTACAATTTAAACCAATTTTTGACCCCCCTTTGAAAAAAATAGTAAGGGGGCCTCAGTTTCCGCTGGCGGGTGCACTACTTACGTTAACACCGCAACCTAAAGCTACAACAAGTGCTAAAGTTTCGTTTTTTTACACCCTTTAACTCCCAAGCTATAAGAGGTCATTTATTGCAATTTAAGCCAATTGTTTACCCCTTTTTGAAAAAAAGTTGTAAGGGGGCTCCCGTCCCAGATGGTTGGTGCGCTTGTAAAACTTGGTGATTCTCTAGCGCGTGTAAAAATTTGTGGGCGCAGCACCCCCTAAGGGCCGAAATATGGTCTTCCGAATAATACACTTTTGGTGGGTACGATTCAACATCGAGATCTCCAAGATCAGTTTACCAAACTTTACCAGACTTGTTCCGGCTAACGCGGCAGAAATCGCGGTAGACGGAATAAAAATTCGATTTTGAATATCTTTATCCGTTTCGAAGATATTCGCCGCCGAACTTCGAAGTCGTCCGAAATCGGGCTAAATTTTGCATGTTTTTGGTTCCTGAAATTTTTTGGGGGTGTGAGTCCCAATATTTTGGACGGGCATTATAAAATTGGGCCTAGTGCTGACGATCGTGCAAAATTTCAAGCCGGTCGGCCCACGCATCGCGGAGATCTCGCATTAAAAAATGTTGTTTACGTTTTTTTTGTGGTAAAACATAAACAACACTAAAAATTTGGGGCAAAGCCAAACGTGAGTCCGCTTGGCGCCCTAAGTCGGATTGGGGGAAATAAGAGGGTAATAAAATTTCCCCGGCATCAAAGTCACGTGGCCCGAACTCAAATGCATTGGCATACGCTAAACGCGCATTGTCGACTTAGGGTAGGTCAACATGAGCGCCTATAACTTTGTTCGTAGTGGGAATTTCACAAAAATTTTTTTTGTTCAACGCAGATGGGATCGTTCTCATCAACGCCGTTTAGATTTTGTCGCTATCTTCATCGGTTCCAGAGATATTTGCGCTCAAACTCGAAAGTTGTCGTAAATCGCACCGATTTTGGCACGTTTTTTGCCCTC
>Ga0056128_1002808_pt1 | contig 20919 bp, 11 predicted proteins | sample WorMetLIZISLAND2_FD_71113 | JGI IMG/M metagenome (GOLD analysis project Ga0056128, IMG submission 71113) | Marine gutless worms symbiont microbial communities from Max Planck institute for Marine Microbiology, Germany - Olavius geniculatus... ... | reverse complement strand
GTTCACTGAAATTATGGCAGTTTGAATACAAAGAGTTGAAGCACTGAAAAAATCGAACACGCATTCTATGTATACTGATCTTGAAACGTGTTGCTGAAACAATATACCAACCTAGATATTAATATAATATGCTAATGATAATATAATACTTTTAATAGTTTTAATACTTTTAGCTAATATCTTAAATTTCTGTTTGACGGCACGGCAGACGGAAAATGTAAAAGAGTTAAATGTTTTTTGTATTGATGCAATATACTAGTAAATTTTATTTTTTTCGTGCTTCAGCATATTGTCTGATTATCCGTGGCGCATTAAACTTGTTCATGGTTGTTAGGCCATCCAAAACGCAGTCATCACTAAGGACATTACATATTCTATGCGGCACGTAACAACGTAGTATACGTAAACACTACAATTTGAAAATAGATTCTTTTTGATGTTGAACTACAAATATAATGTTGACATCGATTTGTTCCGTTATATATATTAGAAAGTAATGAAATAAGAACCGGTGATGTCAGCGCCTTTGAAACCTGGTTTTACGTTGACAGACAGAAGCGCGCCACACCCACAAAACGTTTTATCAAACAGCGCTCGTGTGGCAGAAGCTGAGCGAAGGATTGCTCAGTTAGAGGAGGAGAATGCACGCCTACTGCACGATTTGGACAATGTACGATCACTTTACACACAGCTGGTAGCAGAACCCTCACACGAGTCTTTCGACGAACGTCGCGTGAGCTTACTCAAATCACAAATCATCCAGCTCGAACGGCAGAACCTACTGCTCACAGAGATGACTAATGGTCACAGTGATACTCTGCTGGAAGCTGAAAATGCTCTGCATAAAACAATAAATCACTGTCAGTCACTAGCCACCCGCAAAGAAAGTATCGGTGTTTCGCGTGTCGAATTGGAACAGATCATTAATATGCTAGAACCTGCTCGGAGACGTCTATCCAGAATGGCTGAGAAAACTTCTTCGTTGTCAAAATGTTCTAAGCCACTGGTGTGGTACGGTGGTTTTCTACGAAACCTTTGTGACCAACCGGTCAGTTTGTTTGACATTTGCCAAGGTGATATTGAGCATATCAACTTGAAGCACGTTAGTCGCCTTGAATCGAAGCTCGTCATCCTGTACAAGGAGCTAGTATTGATTAGCAACACTTTGCAAATATGTATTCAGTCTTCCTCGATTGATGATGAAGTCATGTCTGCTGCTGCTCCTGCTGCAGTTTACAGTCGCCTGTCAGGCCAAGTCCAGCATTCCTGTGATCTACTGCAGGACGTTTGCAGTCAGCTGCTGCAGTTATCACTTCTTGTTCCAGCAGCCCCACTTCCTCCTCTGAACACGTCCCAATTTAAACTACTGTCTACTGAAGATGTTATGGAAGTTTTTGGCAAATATGCAAAGACACGTGATGCGAAACAGCTGATTGCGGCACTGGTTAAATGTGTCAATTTCTCCATTGATCATGCTGGAATTGAATGTCAGCTGTTGTGTGAAGAGCTGGAGTTTCATCGTGCAGTCTACAGACTTGAGACTCAGTATGTAGAAGCACTTCTGTCATCCATGCAGAAATGTTATTCAGAATTTGAGGGTGGCATGCAGGAAGTAATTTGTCAGCCACTTGGAGAAATTTTAGATGCATTCGGTGAACTTGGAGAAACTGCAGATGAGATTTCTTTGTTGCATTTTATTGAAGTCTTCCGTACTCATGCTGCAGGGTTGTCAGAAGCAATGCAGAAGCTGTCTATCAGTGCGAGTGGTGAAAGTGACAAAAGTTGCCAGTTTTCAGAATATGGAAAACAGTTCTTCAAGACATTGAAAAGCTGTCACACTGCATGCAAACAGAAACGTGACCTGTGCATTGCCAAACTTGATGCGGTTAAACAACAGCTGTCTGAGCAGACAAAAGAAGTCAGTCAGATAATTAGCAGAAAACAGAAGCAGGATTGGGAATTGAAAAGTTTGCATGTTTTCCAGAATATGCAATCTAATAATTCAAATTTAGAGCAGAGACAAACTGATAAGTCAGTTGATAGAACATGCAGACCATCAAAATCTGAATGCATATGCCAGTTGCAGGAAAGAAGCACTAGTGTCGACAAATCGAATGACTTTGCAACAGTCTGTGGTCTCTCTAAAGCGTCTGCTATGCCACCAGTGCCTTCTCCGGCTGCTGAGATTGTTCATTGTTCATCACTATTACCAACAACATCAGTTTGTAGCTCCAGAGATCGGCCAGCTCCGTGCAAAGAGATCAGACCAAAAAGAGTGGTGCCCAGAATAGTGCAGCAAAGTCTAACTCTGAAGCCAACTTGGCCACTGACCCACAGGTTGACTGATATCCAGTCCGATGTCCAGCTGAGCTGTCAGTCAGATGTTAATGACAATGTTGATAGCTTGCCTGGGTGGTGGTCTGCTGCCAGTCGACAGACTGGTTCACAGTCAGCTATTCAGCACTCAGCCAGCTTTCATTGACTTCCTTACTGATGTTACGTCAAACTATTATCACTTTTTACTTATTTCATACATTCTTTATCACAAAAAAGCATGACCATTCATTGCCAATGGTCACTAATTGTTAGATGGGGTTTCTAGCAAATTTTGGCAGATAAATGCCAAACATGATCTATGGGGTAACTACAAAACAGTTCCAAAAATGCCATTTTTTAGCAATACTATTTATGATGAGTGATGATGAAATCATAGTTTTACAACATGCCAGACTTATGTGGTTGTACATGCTAACGTCTATTGCAGTAATAAACACAGGGTTGGAAAATATCGCGATGTTTTCGAATATATCAAAAATATCATGATATTTTTGAACATATCATGATATTTTTGATATTTTCGATATTTATCCATTTGTGTGTTTAAGTTACATTCTACTGAGCGATATGTTAATATCATATGCTTGTGTGAATGAGATAAATGTACAAAACATCAGTTTATACGCTTGCTAACGGCGACGCGCAGTGACTGACACGTCAAAAACACCAAAAATCATAAAAAGGTGATATCACTCACCATCACATGGCCTAACTGTCAATGTGCTGTGGAATAATATCACCTGTTTATGATTTTTGCTGTTTTTGAAGTGTCATTCATTGTGTGTCACTGTTTTGTACATTTATACACTGTTTCAAAAAACGTCCCACTTTGTGATTCTCTTTATCTTTGCTAAATATTGGCTGATTTTCAAAATTTTTTCCCTGGTAAATTCTGTGGACAAACAGCAATAAAGTGATTATTGAATATCCCACCACACATTAACTATGTCACTACACTACCTTGTGAAATACAAATGCAAGAAAAACTGGCAATCACAGACAACAAGCTTGTTGGTAAACAAAATACACTTTAGCTAAAAATGCAGTGAATGATCTGTACGATGCTAAACTTTGTTAGATCTTTTTCTTTGGATATCTGGCGTATTGAACGATATGTTTGTTTCTGGTTTTTATGGTTTAGCAAGCATACCATTTCATCCACAGTGACCATGTTCTCTTCAGTATGCGTATGCTTCAGTCTGCCAGTCTCATGCTATTGTTCGGTGCTGCATGTTTCCCAAATCTCTGTTGATAACATTCCCACTTTTTTGCCGTTGCAGTTCATCTTCAAACATTTTGCCAGTATTCTCTAAAAACTGTATTTTTTGAACCGGTACAGGTTCCTTATCAGAGCTTTGTCTCCACTGCTAAGTGGCACATTACATCACCGGTATATTGCCAGTGCATTAAAAATCATTATTTACGACAAAAATCATCTGCTTTTGTTTACAAACATCAGAAATGTATGTAACACTAAGCATAATTTAATTTTTGTATGAAAATTAGTAAAAAAAATTGTCTCAGAAGATGATATTTTGCATATATATTATAATGATGTTAGTGATTTTTGAAAATTTATGTTTACATGGTAGTGTAGCAACACAGTTTAAGTGTGGTGGGATATTTAGCAACTACCGGTACTTTATTGCTAATTTTCCACAGTATGTGCCAGTGAAAGAATTTAAAAAGCGGTTAATATTTGGCGAAGATATGGAAAATGACAAAGTGGGACGTTTTTTGGGACACAACGTATTTGCTGTTTTATTACTGAAATGATGTTCTGTTATAGGTGGTCAGTTATAATTTATCTGTTTTCCACGTCTGTGAAAACGCAAAGCCTCAAAGAGTTTGGAATCAAAACCCTGACTTCCTGGGGGTCTCATGACGTCATCGGTCACGTGACCATTGGACTCAGCGTGGGCACTTTCCTATTGGTGGTAAATGATGACCATGCATCTATCTTGCACCGTTACGGAGATATGGGGCCTCAAAGATTTTGGGATCAGAACCTTGACCTTTGGGGGTCACGTGACGTCATCGGACACGTGACCATTGGACTCAGCATATGTGGTTTCCTATTGGTGGTCCATTATAACCTTGCACTGTTACGGAGATATAAAGCCTCAAAGTAGCATTTGCCCATGTTAAAGGCCAAAAGTTTACTGCGCATGATCCGTGTCACGTGACCTTTAGGTAGGGGGTCCAAAATGTCCACATATTTTGAATTCCCGTGTCCATATTGTCTATTCACTATACAACTTCTATGGGGCTACGATGACGATTAAGGGCCATTTATATGTGAGAATTTTTTACAGGAGCGTTTTTGGCCGAAAAAAATTTCAAAGTCCGTTTTTGGGCCAAATTTTTTACTTTGGGGGGATTTGTTAGGGGTTAGATATTAACTATGAATTTTATACTTCTAAAAATGCATTTCCTTATGTGAGACCACGTCGTTTGAGCCATTGCGCATAAAAATCTGCCAACCGGTCTGACCTGTAGGTCGGCCATTAAAAAAAGGTATATTTAACTCAGAAAAATTTTCGTTATATTTCACTCCTTTGGCGAGAAGCCCCAAATGGATGGATTTGCACAAAATTTTGCACAGGAGGTTGTATCATATCAAATGGCTGCTGTTGTTGACTCTCTGGCTTACTGACTAGTCAGACTTCAAACACAATTACAAATTGCAGGTAGGCTTTGTGAGTTGAGTATATGCAGATTACACAGCTTACATTTTATGCCACACAGTGCTTACTTAACAAATTTCGGCCAAATGTCTGCTATGCTGAGTAATGCAAAAAAATTTGAAAGTTTTACCATAAAATAATCAACCAAGAATAAGAAGAACAAGAACTGCATTAAATACCATCGTGTGTTGCAGCAGTGAGATTGCTAATTTGTTAATGACTTAATGTTAATGTTAATTGGTATACCATGGACAATTTGAGCAAGTAGTTGGCTACTTCTTTTAATTTACTACTGCAGACCATTCTAGCATGGAATTATGCTGCTTGAGTCGATATACATCGTGTCCGGAAATAAAACATGCCGGACATTTTGAATTGTAACATAGAGAAGGATTATCAGATTTTAATAATTTTTGACACCAATATTTCTGACACAAATAGCGATCAAATGAATTCATTTCAACGCATATTTCGTTGGTTCTGTTTTCCCCAGGTAGTGCAGAAACAGACATTGGGTGAGGTGGAATATTGAACGGTCATTTGATGGCCAGTTGTGCCAGAAATATTTATATTAAAAATTATTAAAATTGGATATCTCTTCTTCAAGTGATAATCGATAATGTTCAGGATGTTTTTTTCTGGACACGGTGTACTACACATTTGCAAAAGATAGTTTAGCATATTGGTATGTCCGATATATTGGATATATATCAGTGATATATATCATGGATGTATATCATGACGACCCTGAATACACACTGCAAACACTAAATGATTTAAAAGACTTTGTAACGTTGCAAGTTTTGGCTTAGACAGAACAGTGCCAAGATCTGTCGCAGAAGTTGATAGTCTTTCAAGCACTAAACAGCCTTCAAAAATCATACCTCTGAGCGACAGCGAATTAAAAACTTATTTGCTTCTGGATGCAGTCTGGCAAAAAATAGGGACGTTAAAATTTTTTTACTGCAGGACATTTTGTGTGGTGTTAAAAATAGCTCTTTAAAAAGGGACAATAGCGACATGCTAGAACTAAAGAACTAAAGTAAAAACACTGAAGCATAACAGACTAGATGCAAGCAGTAAGCAGTTTTGTTTCAATAAAACTTTTAAAGGCAAACAAAAAGACTGCAGGAACAATGGAACATTTTTGGGAGTTCAATAAAATTTTCCAGGGCAGAAGCTTTTTGGGGATGGACAGTAACTGGAAGCACATCTGTGCATTAAAACCATGTTTTTTGTCATCAGTTCTTGTCAGAATTGTCTTAAAGATGAAGTGGTGTTACATGTATTTCCTGAGATGAAGTTGTACTTTGTATATCATAGGCCTATCAGTAGCGTGCCTTTTAATTCTGTTTTCAAGTTGACAAACACATTCGGTTTTGAATACACAGTGCTGCTGTTAGTCGTGTGTATAATTCAGTTTATGCTGATCGCTGAATTATTAATATCGCTGAATTGAAATGCGGCCGCCATTTTGAATTCGGTGTATCGCCTATAACTCGCTTGCTACAAATAGTTTTATGCCTAGATATAACAAAACACTTGCAATGCAACACTGATCAGTGTTTGAATTGTGAAAAATCAGCTGGGGGTTAAATTTTTCGACGGTCGGAGCCCAACCAAAATTGTGATGTAAACTCTATGTATATATAGCTGACCTCCCAGAACATAATTTGACAGTGTGTTAGGGGGTTGAGAAAACAGTTGGGGGTTGAACCCCGCCAACCCCCCGGCAATTCAAACACTGACACTGATACAACACAGGCTAACTAATCCATCTTTTTATTTCAATTTTTAATGAGCTTAGCCTACGTTACATAACACACCTAGGCCTAGGCCTAAATGCTAAATAAAAACAGATATAAAAATAATCACAATAAGCCTTCACATCAGCATTTAAGTCTATGCTGTACAGTTGTAGTCTACTGTAATGTTGTAGTTTTACTTATGGTTGTTTTTTGATAATCATTTTATCAAACATAATATAGTTTTAGTTTATTAAATTATTAAATGGCCCTTTTAATATGTCACAAGCTAAATTACATTTTCTTTCAAATGTAAGATTCCAAAGTAGGCCTACTATTCATCACTCATCAGTCAATTCAGACACAAGTCAACATTTAATGACTAGTATGTCATAAATTAACATTTAGCCATGCTTGTGAAAAAATGTCAATTTTCATACGATCGCATTTTATACAATTTTGAATTTTATGCAATTTGACACTTTAGGCATTCAATTTATGATTAACTTTTAACCTTGCTCGTATGATCAGTGACTTGTCCATTCTCTTACATGCTGCCAGCTGTCAGTAAGCGACAGACAGAGAACAATCTCTCTTAGGAAATGCTGCATTTTAAAATAAATTTATTGATTCAGGCTTAAACTGCGTTTCAGATACTTCAAAACCCATCACACTAAAAAGTCAAAGTCAAACTGGCCAAAATTAATCTGACTTGACTTTTTTGCATTAAAATCATTTGACTTAATTAAGCTTTAACTTTGACTTCTGTACATCAGTTGATATAACTTTAACTTAAGTCATATATCACTGCTATACTTCTTTCTAGCCCTGCCAACTTCTTTCTTTTTAGCTGCTTTCACCTTTGGCACCTTGTCTTGTGTTTTTCTTGACATTTACTCGTATTGCTGCTGCTTTTTTCTTTTACCCTGCCACGGCTAAGTGGCTTTCCACCAGATGCTGCCACTTCCTGGTGAAGTGTTTCTGCTACTTTTTTCTCAATACACACTGCACATGAGATTCACTTGTTAGATGGAAAGCAGCGCAGTTGGCTGCAGGCAGTATTCGATTTATTTACCCCAGCGGGATGAAAGGCTGAGTTGACCACAGTGACTGGTTATATGCCGATTATATGATTCACCATTCCACTTGATAGCGACTCGAGCGGGAGTGTAACCCACAACCTTAACCCAGCATTCTAGCATTCTAATCGTTACGCAACCATGCTATGGTCACTCATGAGATCGCCTCAAAGATATTTTAGTTGAATCGACATCAGTCAATCTAAACTCGTTCTGAAGTTTTTTAGTGATCTATGGACGAACAGACAGTCGCAAAAGCAGTCCTAACGTCCTTCGGTGGACGTAACGAACAGTATCATTACGAGAGCAAGCAGGCAGACAGCAGCAGCGCTAGCGACAGCTAAGCTATGAGCTAGTAGTTGTCAGCAGTGCGCAGAATGTGATGACAGTTGGGCGACGCATGCAGCGGATGCAGTCTGCGACCAGTGAACATGTTTGTCGCTGAGCCTGCAGTGAACTGGGTGCAGTCAAAGCACGGTGAGCTGCACTGTGCGTCACTGTGATCAGCTGGCTCGCCGCTACAACTGTTACTGCAGTCGTGTACCGGTGACTTGCCACGGTAGACTTTCTTCTGCTTCATCCGCCTGTTCTGAAACCACGTCTTCACCTGCAGCAGCTCGCAACAGCACACACCTGCTAACTTCATTGCAGCGACGTTGAGAGCCACAACGGCGACCGGGAAAACCATTCTCGCGGGGCCCGTCTGGTGTGAAAATTTTTGAATTTTGATTTCTAAAATGGCGCACTTTGGTAAACTTTATATTTTTAAGCGATGGCGAGGCTCCTAAACGTCGTTGGGTCCAAAGAAAATTCCCCCTTCCTCCCTCCTCGACGAGCCTGCTTCATTACAAATTATCAATGTCATCGATGTCCATTCAACGCAAAGCACAAATGCAACTGTCTCGGGCAACACAAAAACGCAAGTATATAAAAGTGCGCAATGAACGTCAGAAAATACGCAATAAACACAGCTCGTGCAAGCGACGCCAGAGCTAAAATGCTAGGACAAAAGCGTATGTTGCGTTTGTTGCATTGCGTTCGCTGCGTTTGATGCAAGCCAGACTTTACAAATTAGGCCTAACAGTTCAGGATCTAACTGTTGCTCTGACTAGCCTACCAGCCGCCGATGACTGATAACCATGCTTTACGTAGGTCGAGCAATCGGAAAGGTTTCAAAACGATTAGCCTTAAATATGGCAGTGCTTGTTTTCTAGTGCTACGTACATAATCAAGCGACCTTTAAACGAAGTTCGAATTCATTGATTCACCTGTGTTTCGGTGAGACTAAGCTGCGAGGCGAGTTCGACACGCTCAGGAGTCGACAGGTATTTCTGTGACGTGAAACGCTGTTCCAGTCCATTGAGTTGCTGGTCGCTGAAGACTGTCCTTGCCTTGCGTCGTCGACTGGCGCTGCTGGGCGTGTGCAGTTTAAGTGCCGCTCCTACTGCTGACGACGTGGAACTGCAGTTGATGTATCGCTGTATCTCTGCCGCTGGTCGAAGCAACCTCGCAGCTAACCGATACTCTGCGCTTCACCAGACACATAGCACTGACGTTGGCCTTTTATTAGCCTATGTAATAAAATAGATAACTGTCATTCGTGGCTTACATGATAAACAAACGTTGTAAAAATTATTGCAGCAAAGTTGGACAAGAAGCCCAGCTGTCGCTAAAATAGCCGACCGTACTGGTTGTCACTGACTTTCAAGGTCATCCAAGGTCGATGATTTTTTATTTCATCTGAAAGGGCGTATAATATGATACAATTAGAATTTGGGGCATAGCCCAACGTGAGTCCCCTCTGCGCGGCTGCGCCGTAAGTATGATTGAGGGAAAAATTCAAGGGGTTGAAATTCCCCCGGTAGCAAAGTCATGTGGCTCGAACTCAAATGAATTAGCATACGCAGAACGCGCACTGTCGACTGATTCCGACTTTAGATATCTTGATCCGTTGCAGAGATAGGCCTATGGGGGGTCAAAGTCTAACATTGTCCGAAATCGCGCGCAGTATTGACAACAGAACTTTTTTGCTAGTGGACCAAATTTCACATTTTTTTCGGTCTAACAGTGAAAGTTGATTATTTGTCATTTCGATTTCTGACATTAAGCTGCGTTTCAGAGACATTCGCGATCAAACTCGAAAGTTGTCCGAAACCGCATCTAATTTTGGACGTTTTCTGCCTTACCAAATTTTAAGGGGGGCGGTGCCCCTAAATGTTGTACGCGCGTTAGGCCTATCATCCATACTTAGTGACACATCACGTGGTAAATTGTCGTGAGACTACTCCCCTTAGGTCCAAAGTTATAAAGTCTCATACGCTGCATTTTAAGCCAATTTGGACCCCCTTTAAAATTGTTAGGGGGATTGCAGTCCCCGATAAAGGTGCGCTAGCAAGACCTGGTTCCCACGTGTGAACATTTGAAGCGCAGCATCTTTTAAAGGCCGAAATACGCTTTTTCATAAAAGTCGATTTGGGTGGGTACAATTTGACCTTCAGATCTCCGAACTTAGTGGACCAAAGTTCACCGGACTTTCTTCGCCGAACGCAAAAGGAATTGCGATAGATCAAGTACTTGACCGATTTTGAATATCTTCATCCGATCCGGAGATATTTGCCGTCTAACTTTGAAGTCATAAGAAATTGGGCCAAATTTTGCATGTTTTTGGCTTCAAAATTTTTTGGGGAAGGGCCCCAAATTTTGGGCAGGCATTATAAAACACGGCCTAGGTCTGATCACCGTACACCATTTCGCGCCGATCGACCAACGCATCTCGGAGATCTCGCATTGGAATAAAAAAATAAAACATCTGCGGTAAAACATAAGTCATTCCGAAAACTATCGTTTACGGGCGGACTAATACAATTAACTTTAGCAAAGCTCAAGAGACGCGCGACAGCCTTATCAGTTTTTATTCGCAGGTTGCCTTGATCTATAAAAACTGCAAGCAATTCATTTAATGTTGTATAAGCGCTGATGTAAAAAGGCAAAAATCAAAAAGTATAAACCCGAACTAATGTGTTAGCTTAGACATTTAATCTGTTCTCAGTAGCCAGATATAAATGTCTAAGCTAATGCATAATGTTCGTGCAAATACCTTTTGATTTTTGCCGTTTTACATCAGCGCTTATACAACATTAAATGAATTGCTCGCAGTTTTTTATATATAATATTTGCGGTTTTATCAAAGTTTGAAAAGACACTGAACAGTTATTTTGTACACAACAACAATAACTATTACTACTACTACTACTACCTTCAGCATCTTGGATTTTGTTATTTGTTTAATATAATGGCAAGCCTGTATGTGGGACCGCAAATTTAGTCTACATACCAAATCTCATGCAGACGGGTGAAAAGCAGTTATAAGTGATGAACGACATTTAAAATGGTGACCACCGCCATCTTGAATTTACTGCTTTTCTCGATTCTAATCACGTGATTTATTACCAGTAGCAACTAACCACATTCCTGCAAAATTTTGTGAACCTTTATAGTCGGCAGCTGATTTGTTATGCTTTGTGTTAAAATACAAAATGGTGGCCGTCGCCATGTTCAATTTCATTTTTGTTCAATTTTATGGCATAACTACATGTAGAACGTCAAACTTAGCTCGCGAATGAAATTTCGTGCCAAGTACGTGCAATAGCAACTAAGTTATGAGCGATAAAAAAAATTCAAAATGGCGGCGGCCGCCATCTTAAATTTCTTATTTTTGTCCATTTTGGTCAAATAATTTATTTTCGGTGACAGCAGACTAAATTTTGCCTGCAGGGTCGTATACCGGACATCTTTCATGGTTACAAGTTTCATTCAAGATCGGTTGAAAAATGTTGGAGATGTGGGGGGTCAAAATTTCGGCCTTCCCATTGACTTGGCACATCGCTTATACAATAGCTTGTTGCTACCGCACAAGCTGTGATACGACCCCACAGGCAAAATTTGGTTGATGTGGGATGACGGGAAAGAAGTCTGCGTAGGGAGGGCATTTTCCGTTACTTTTTGTGTTCTATCCTTTATTGTATTCTTGCTCACGCCTACAGGTCACACCAAAAGGCCGATCACGACCATCTATGGCTCAAAACGCGTGTTTCCGCGTAAGGGGTATCGATGATAAAAAAGTAATGCTTGGGGTCAAAACTCCCCCAAAACATTATTTTTTTTGGGGGGGGAGCTGAATAGGCATTTTAAGCCAAATTCGCGAAATTTTCTGATCGCGATATCTCGAAAAGTAAGGACTCGATCAACACGAAATTTAAAGGGGAATTTTAGGTGCACAAGTGGACTTCGTGGGTGGTCCGGCATTACAAAATTATAATTCAAGATGGCGGCGGCCGCCATCTTAAATTTTTGCACAAACAGCAACAACTTAGCCGCCGATTGACGTAGATGAATGACATTTTGCAGTGATGCAGAGGGCTGCCACCGGATATAGACCATTTAACTAAAATGGACAAAAATAATAAATTCAAGATGGCGGCGGCCGTCATTTTAAATTTTATTTATCGCTCATTACTTGTTTCACGAAATTTGGCATGTGCATTACGTTTGAGGTCCTACATGCATAAATGTAAAAATATTGAACAAAAATAAAATCCAAGGTGGCGGCGGCCGCCATCTTGGATTTTTGCACAAAGCCGCCGATTAACGTAGATGAATGAACTTTTGCAGTAATATAGACGGCTGCCACCAGAAATAAACCATTTGACCAAAATGGACAAAAATAATAAATTTAAGATGGCGGCGGCCGCCATTTTAAATTTTATCTATCGCTTATAACTCGTTTATTAATGCATATATTTGCACCAAATTTGGCATATGTATTACGCTGGAGGTCCTAGACCTGTAAGCGAGAGCGAGAGCGAGCTAGATTTTTCCCGTGAGCAAGCGACAATATATACGAGCTAGTCGAAGCGAGCGAAATTCAAAACGGCACGATTTTCTCGTGTTATAATGCTACAAATTTAATTTCATGCGCAGGAAGTATCGGCGTATTTTTCTCCGCTTAGACTGACTGACGAGGAGAAACTGTCACCCTTGGTGTTCTGGAAAAATCATGCTGATGTTTACCCTAACCTTGCCATGTTAGCTCCCGTGTATCTGACCCCTAGCGCATCGTCAGTCCCGGTGGAAGGGTTATTTTCAGTCACCGGGATAATCAAGAACGCGCGCAGATCGTCAATCGCTCTACACAGACTCAATAAACTGTGTTTCGTTCATGACAATTACAGGAAGTTTTCCCCACTATAATGTGTAGCATGAAAGTCAGACTGTGCAGTGCACTAAAGTAACTTGTCGTTGACGGCTGATGTGACGCTTAAATTGGACTACCTGTTAATAATAGTTTGCCATAAAACAGTTTTAGTATTAAAGCGAAGAAGTTGAGAAGCAATCTCAAATCTTAATAGATTAGCCGATCCGATGGGTTTGGGCTAGAAACTAACAACACTTACTGTTATTAATTTCTTTTATTTCTATTCATTTGTAAGTAATAAAACGACCCAAAACGACGCCGATCAAACTGTACAGAGAATAACTAAATGAGGTTAAAAACAATACACGAGTAAGCCTGTATAATGAGCCTATATGAGCAAGCTGTGGGCTCCATGCCAATACGTAGCAGCTAAGGCAAAGTCAAGCTCGCTGAGCGAGAAAAGCGAGCGAGATTTACCCACGAGCGAGCGAGAAAACGGTTGGTGAGTTCGTTACGGGTATAGGAGGTCCTACATGCCGGTATTCCAAAATATTAAACAAAAATAAAATCCAAGATGGCAACACGCCATCTTCGATTTTTGCACAAAGAGCAACGGCCGCCGATTGACGTAGATGAATGAAATTTTGCAATAATGTAGACGGCTGCCACCGGATATAGTCCATGTGACCAAAATGGACAAAAATAATAAATTCAAGATGGCGTCGGCCGCCATTTTAAATTTCATCTATCGCTCATAACTCGTTTATTATTGCACATATTTGCACCAAATTTGGCACGCGTATTACCATAAAGGTCCTACATGCAGGTATGCCAAAATATTAAACAAAAATAATATTTAAGATGGCGGCGGCCGCCATCTTAGATTTTTGCACAAACAGCATTAACTCGGCCGCCGATTGACGTAAATGAACGAAATTTTGCAGCAATGTAAAGGGCTGCTACCGGAAATGGAACGTTTGACCAAAATGAACAAAAATAATAAAATCAAGATGGCGGCAACCGCCATTTTGAATTTAATTTATCGCTCATAAGTTGTTGTTATTGCACGTATTTGCACGAAATTTGGCACGTATATTATCTTTGAGGTCCTACATACACGCATGCCATAATATTGAACAAAAATAAAATCCAAGATGGCGGCCGCCGCAATCTTAAATTTTTGCACGAACAGCAATAACACAGAAACCGATTGACGTAGATAAACAAACTTTTGCAGAAATGTAGACGGCTGTCACCGAAAAAAGACCATTTGACCAAAATGGACAAAAATAATAAATTCAAGATGGCGGCGGCCGCTATTTTGAATTCTATCTATCGTTCACAACTCGTTTATATTGCACATATTTGGACGAAATTTGGCAAGTATATTACGTTTGAGATCCTACATACATGCATACCAAAATATTGAACAAGAATAAAATCCAAGATGGCGATAGCCACCATCTTGGATTTTTGCACAAACAGCAAGAATTCAGCCGCCAATTGACATAGATTAATGAAATTTTGCAGTAATGTCGTCGGCTGTTACCAGAAGTAGACCGTGTGACCAAAATCGACAAAAATAATAAATTCAAGATGGCGGCCGCCGCCATTTTGAATTCCGTTTATCGCTCATAACTTAGTTGCTGTTGCACGTACTTACACGAAATTTCGTTATGCGAGCTCAATTTGACGTTCTACATGTAGCTATACCATAAAATCGAACAAAAATGAAATTTAACATGGCGACGGCCACCACTTTGTCTATTATCTCAATCAGTAAATCGGAGATCAAATTTGACTCGATTGGCGATGGAAAAACCGGACCTAACACTGTTAAGTCCTTCTTTGGAAATGGAATGTCGAATCAGTTGTTAAATACAAAGTCAACTTGTGCATAACAATAAACTGGATGTCACATGAAACAAACGCCGTATCTCAGGTGCAAAACTGAAAAGTCTACAACAATGTTAACACTGACTGCATTTTCATTGATCGGCAATGATTTGCCTATGGCCTACAACAACTCCATTAATATTTTACACATTCTATAAAAAAACTGCAAGCAATTCATTTAATGTTGTATAAGCGCTGATGTAAAACCGCAAAAAATCAAAAAGTATAAGCACGAACATTATGCATTAGCTTAGACATTTATATCTGGCTACTGAGAACAGATTAAATGTCTAAGCTAATACATTAGTTTGGATTTATTCTTTTTTGATTTTTGCCGTTTTAGATCAGCGCTTATACAACAATAAATGAATTGCTTGCAGTTTTTTTTATATATAATCACACTATTAAAGCCAATATCGGCAAAATAACGTTTTTTAAGGGAGTACCCCTTTTTGACGCTCTCGTTCGAGGAGAATACCCTCACCCAGGGGCACGAAATTTGGCACTAAAAACTAGAGTCTTTGGGACAGCCGTCAGTGAAGATTTCGTGATCCTAGCTTGCACGGTTTTGACACAGATCACGAGTGTGACAGACAAACGGACGGACGCCTAGATGATGACTAAACGCGCGAAGCATTCTGCTGTCGCGCGTAAAAATTACAAGTAAAAAATGCCTGGCACTGCATTCGATTCACAGTCAATGAAATGAGTAGCGAAACAAATGAGTTTTAGGTTTAGTCTTAAAATGATGTACGCAAGGACTTCGAAGACGTCAATGCTGATGGCATTTACTGTTAGTGATTAGTAGTAACCTTGGCCCTATCTCTCGCCGTTTCCGAGATATGACCAGTTTCCGTTAAAAACGACAATATATACGAGCTAGTCGAAGCGAGCGAAATTCAAAACGGCACGATTTTCTCGTGTTATAATGTTACTTTCCTCAATTCAGCTCTAAATTTAAACATATTCTTTTTGAACTGCATCCCCAAAATTTTGTACGAAGGTTTAATTATGCATGTAAAAAGTTTTTCCCTATAGGTTTACGATTTACCGTTTAGCCACAACACAAATAGCACCTGTCTGTTACCATTACTAGCGGGCAGCAGGTACGTCGCCTGAGACTGTTGAAACGTTGCCGGAGTGATCGGGACGCCTACAGGCTGCTGCTGCTGCTGCAGTTGCTGCTGCTGCTGCTGATGATGATGATGATGATGTGACGGTATGAAGAGTGTCGATGTCAGAGCGTTGAACGGCTGACGTCTGTCCACAGTGCAACAGTCGGCGATCGTTGTCGCTTTGGTCACCAGCAAGCTGTTTCCATCATCATCCACGCCGTTGTTTGGCACCGCATCCGCATTCCTCGTCTCTTCAGTGATCTTAGCCTGCTCTCTGCTCAAGATATCACGTATGAAGAACGACTTTACGCGCTCAGTTGACGGGCAACTTTCGACCGTGTCACGCTTGAAGATGTCGCTGACTAAAAATGCCATGAGTCAATCAGTCCACTAAAACTGCTTTCAAACTGTTTGCTTTGTGCGGATTTCTTAAGTGAAAAAATTAGCAGGAAATGTTGATTGATGTTTTAAAGTCGATCGTTTAATGCGGGATGAATGCAGCAGGAGCTGTCATATAGGCCTAGCAGAGGTAATTACGCGCTGCTCAGCTGTGATTGGTTGCGACTGATCCGAGCCCCGCCCATCGTGAGACGTCAATCGTAACGATGATGCGCTTTCGTGACACCCGTTACTGCCGCTCCACTGCAAGCTGCTGCTGCTGCTGCTGCTGCTGCATGTGACGTCACGTGCCACGGGAGAGTTTCTCGCGCGTGATGCTGCTGATAAGCTATTGCCATTGCTGATGCTGCATGGCGACTAACATCACACGTCACACGGTAGTGTGAGTGTTGTAAGGACGACCTTCAAAGTCTATGGGAAAAGGCAATCTTTGACCCTCAGCCAACCAAATACCCCTGAACCGATCGTCACCAAATTTGAATGGCGTGATTACGTCCTGGACCCCTACCACGAAAAAAATTTGGGCTCAATCCGCCCAGAGGTTTTTGTTCCTCATATAGGTGAAATATACACCCCTCTGTTTGAAATTTACATGACTTTTTTGGTTCTTCTACTCGCCTGCTGGCGAGTCTGTTGAACCGATTTTGGCGTTTAATACGTCAAATGACGCAATTCTGTGCAAGAAAGTGCCCTTCTAAGCTTAAAATGAAAAATTTAACTTTTAACTTATTTACTCTAAAAATTCGAAATAATTACAGTGGCGCCTATAGGAAAATTTAAAAATTATTTAAAGTGCCATAACTTCGGTTGTGTGCAAGATAGAGTCATAATTTTTGGTTATATGTATGGTTTTCGGGGTCGGCCTAATTAACGGTGTCACTTATACTTACCCCTCCCCCCTCCGTTGCCATGGCAACGAATTTTGGGACAAAGTTGGCTATAATTCGGCTTGTGTAAAAAAAATATCTGCAAGGTTTTTGCATCTGTAGAGGGAATTTTGGAAACGGGTTATCGAATGCTGCCAATCTGGTTCCACCTCGACTGACCCCTGTTGCCATGGTAACGAAATATGACACAATATGCCTCATAACTCGGCTTCTATTATATCTAGCATTTTCAGGGTTGGACTATTAAAGGGTGTCAGCAACTTTTACCACGATTGACCCTTGTTGCCATGGCAGCAAAATTTGGGACTCAATGGGCTATATCTCGGCTTGCACAACAAATATTACCAAAATCCTTGCATCTAACGGAGAGGAGCGGGTTGATGGTTTGGCAACTAGATGACGTCAGTCGAAGTCTACCACAGCCAACCCTGGTTTCCAGGTATAACGAGTAGCAGTATAGTTGGAGCAGCAGTAGTAGTAGACACATCCAACATTCTGGACCCGACCGGATGTATACTGCACTGTCTTAAAACGGTAAATGGTAAAAGTAGGCCCCTACTAGTCTTGCTATAGCACTTATTGCATAAGTCAAGTTTATTCCCTGACTTTTGGCAATAAAACAGCAAATGTTTATGTAAAAAAACTTACCAGTTTAAGAATGTATGTAAAAACGATGTGATAGTATTAATTCTCTAAATCAACAAAAATCATTTTGGCAATATATAGATGGGGCTATGTATGCAAGCTGACTCTAGTTGGTAATCACTAAAATGGTCTAAAGCCTTCTTCATTTGATGTTATTTGTCGTATTACTTGCCCAATGGTTACTCATCAGCGTAACTGTCCAATTTTTTTGGTATGGCTTAGCTAATGGTAACAAGCAAGCGAATACACGACCGAGCGCCGACACAGTATTTAGCTACCCGTCCATCTGCTGTTCAATTGCACAATACAGCTTTAACCTTGACATTAGACATTTTGAAGCTAAAACTGGCGTAGCAGCTACTTTGCCCTGGAAAACTTTCATACCAATCTTGGGCTTTTATACTTTGTTGCCTGAGTTAGGAACACGTATAGAGTGCACACACGGATGCACAGGCATAGAGCTCTTATTATGGTAGCCGGCTAATAAAGTGATGGGACGTTGCTGATGTCTACTAAGTACGTGAAGTTATCAGTGTGCTTGCCGTTTATAACTCTTATGCATGAATCTGGCTGTTGTCTTGGTCAGTGACGTCATGGGCACCGATTGGCACGTGACCAGTCGCTGGTGAGATTGGTGGCCATAATGAGATCACTAGTTGCTGTCAGTTGTCTAGTGGCGTCAAATTTCACTCGCTGCTAATGCACTCATAATATTTTGGGCCAAAGTCGAAACAGCCATATGAGATCACCACATTATCATTCTACAGGGTTATGGTGCGTATGTTGAGCTGTTGGGCCTAATCGGTAACCATTGGGCAAGTAATACGACAAATAACATCAAATGAAGAAGGCTTTAGACTATTTTAGTGATTACCAACTAGAGTCAGCTTGAGGGCCATATGCATAGCCCCATCTAGAGTTATCGAAATAATTTTTGCTGTTTTAGAGGATTAATATCATAACATAGTTCTTACACACATTATTAAACTGGTAAGTTTTTTAACATAAATTTAATTAAATGAAAGATGATCGTTACATTCTTGACTGATGTCTAAGAGACCACAAAATCATTGAAAATCTATTACTTTGTCTACATTTTAAAATTGTCAGTCGACAAACTGAAATGATACATCAACAACGAGTGGGCCACTTGAGTGGGCCAATAATGATCACAGTGTAGCACGATAGTGCGTAACACTGTTGTAAAAGCTACTATCAAAGTCAATGAGAAACCCCAGATTTTGGGTACCCGTAGCCCCAAACTCCTGAATCAATCGACTCAAAATTTGACTTGGATGATTACGTCGGCGGTGTGACTCTACTATCAAAAATGGTACAAATCGGCCCACCAGGGCCGGCGGGGCAAAGGGGTAAAATATAACGTTCAATTGGATTATTTTTTCCTTTTTTCTTTTTTTACTTTTTTTGCCAAGCTTTGAAGAACACATTTTTGGAATGATCGCCGTATTTTTTGCACTGGATGACGTGCTTCGGTGAGGATTAATTTCCTAGGGAGGTTCTCAACATTTTTCTGTCATATTTTCCCCTTCAATCTCCAAAAAAAACCGCAAATTTTAGGCCCATTTTCGGACTTTTAAAAAATTACGACCGAAAATGCTCAACAATGGCGATGTTCATCTACAAACTACCCAAAATCGTCATCGTAGCCTCACAAAAGTTGCATAATGAATAGGAAATATGGCCTCGAGAATTCCAAATATGCGGTCATTTCGGACCCCCTGCATACAGGTCACGTGGTACGGGGCGTGCGCAGTGAACTTTTAGCCTTTAACATGGGCAAATGTAAGTTTGAGGCTTTATATCCCCGCAACAATGCAAGATAGACGCATGGTCATAATGGACAACCCACAGGAAGTCGCCCACCGCAACTCAAATGGTCAGGTGACCGATGACGTCACGTGACCCCAAAAAATCAAGGTCATGATTTCATTGTCTTTGAGGCGCCATATCACACTTCACACGACAGTATGAGCGTTGTAAGGACGACCTTCAAAGTCTATGGGAAAAGGCAAACTTTGACCCTAAGCCAACCAAAACCCCTCAACCGATTGTCGCTGAATTTGAATGGCGTGATTATGTTGTAAACGCCTACCACCAAAAAGAATTGGGCTTAATCCACCCAGGGGTATTTGGTCCAAATTAAAAGCAGCTATAATGACATCCCCATATCGTCATTACGCAGACTTTTACATTAGTTAAGCCCATATTAGGCCTATACGCTTATATCTGTTGTTTTACAGTGCATATTTTGGGCGACCCCGATGATATGGGCTGTTCGGCCAAATCGGTAACCATTGGGCAAGTAGGCCTAGTACGACAAATAACATTAAATGAAGAAGGCTTTAGACTATGTTGGTGATTACCAACTAAAGTCAGCTTGTAAGGACGTCATATGCATCTAGCCCCATCTAAGGTTATGTAACAAATTTCTGGCAACACATTAATATCATTTTATTAGTTTCTAGCTATAAAGCCTGCGTCTTAATAGTTATTATTATTTCATACCATAGTCGCGTTTTCTGTCAGCTTCCGCCAAGTCAAAAACTTATCAAATAAAAATCTTTAAAAATCACCGTAAAAATTCTGTTCACATAAAAATCATCAATATTATAGCTAGCACAGACATATAGCAGTAAGATACCATTATTTGCGTCCTTCTAGCCTCTAGCCTTCTAACCTAATCTCGTCTAGCAAGCATTTTAGAATGTCCGAAAAAGTTGGCCGTAGAAACCCCCTTTAACGCACAAATACCACAAAAACTTACCTCAAATGCGTTGCGGTACATAATGTTACCTATCGATAGAAACCTTGTCTTCCGATAAACAGTTTGCGGGTATCCGCATATTTTTACAATATCAATATTTTAAGAAATTAAACTTTTAATATCAAAAATCTACAAAATGTTTACATTTTC
>Ga0056128_1002807_pt1 | contig 20926 bp, 9 predicted proteins | sample WorMetLIZISLAND2_FD_71113 | JGI IMG/M metagenome (GOLD analysis project Ga0056128, IMG submission 71113) | Marine gutless worms symbiont microbial communities from Max Planck institute for Marine Microbiology, Germany - Olavius geniculatus... ... | reverse complement strand
AGCCCTAGATTATAATTAGGCACACGGAGAGGCCCATAAGCCCCGCCCACTGACCAGTCTACAGGCCAAAACAGTGGGCGGGGCTTATAGGCCTCTCCGTAAGCCTATTTATAATCTACTAGCGTCAAAAAGTGGTACCTTCCTTAAAACGACGTTTTTTTGCCGTTATTGGCTCTGTCTCAAAAAAACATCCCCGACATTTTCGAGTGTTACTTGAAAACCAATTATCAGATTTTGATAATTTTTGGTACGAATATTTCTGACACAAATTGCCATTAAATGATCATTTAGTTTTCCACCTCACTCAACGTTTGTGTTTGCACTACCTGGGGAAAACGCAACCAGCGAAATATCACTTTTTTATCTAATGCGATATGATTGCTTAATTAACATACCACGTAAAAACACATTTTGTTCACATTTTTGAACTGAGGCTGACAATTCATTTAGTTGTCCATTTTTTAACTGACTGCAATAAAATTGCCTGAAGTGTTGGTTCACTATGCAAACACAGGCAAGGAGACGCTTTCTCCATTTATTGACAGCAGTATCGATAATGTTCTGCTCCAGACCAATCCAGGCTGTAAAAGTCGCTTCTTGACTTTACAAACATTCCTAAACTTCATCTGGCAGACACACTGCTGCAAGACAGTCAAACCTTGTAATAGACCTGCTGATTAGGACAGATGGAATTTATTGTCGTTTTTCATTCATTTTATTATGCTTGGTCTGCTTTCCATAGGTAGTGCGAAAGCAGACGTTGGGTGAGGTGAAAACTAAAACACATATTTAATAACCAGTTGTGTCAGAAATATTTCTGTCAATTATTATTAAAATCTGCTAATTTTTATTCAAGTTATGATCGATAATGTCGGAGATGTTTTTTCAGGTTTTCTGTTTATTTTAACACAATTCGCTAAATTTGCTTTCCCAAAATAGTGCAGAAGCATACATTGAATGAGGTGGGAAACTGAACACTTATTTGATGGCAAGTTGTGTCAAGATTATTTGTACCAAAAATTATTAAAATCTGATAATTGGTTTTCAAGTTACAGTCAAATATGTCGGGGATGTTTTTTGGGACACAGTGTAGTGTGAAAACGGTTGCAGATAGGTAGAAACATGTTGCTTATCATAACAAGCACTGGTTACGGGCTTTTTAATTTTATTAACAGCGCCGACCTTAAACGACCTTGAACCCCCAAAAGAGGGGCTTTAGTAAATTTTTCGCAATTTTTGGCTGCAGCGCACATTTCAAGGGTAAATTGCGACGAAATGCCTGAAGATAGACCAAGACAACCTGCGTATGAGATTTTCAGAATTAAACGCAGATTTTAGCAGTCTAAGTGCCGACCCCTCAGGTTCAAGGAGGCCTGCGCACGCGAGCGTAAAAACGGGTAAGTTTTCTTACCCATCTAGAAGTGGTTGCTTTACTGATATTGTCTCGTCTCGCATGAAAACAGTTGCAGATAGGCACAGACATCCTGCTTATGATAACAAGCACTAGTGTCGAGCTTCTTAGGAGCGTCAACGTCGATGACCTTGAATGACCTTGAACCTTTAAAATAGGGGTTTTTAGTATTTTGCGATTTTGGGTTGCAACACACATTTTCAGAGTGAATTGCGCCAAAATGGCTGGAGATAGACCTGGACAACCTGCGTATAAAATTTATAACATAGAACGCTGGTACATTTTTGACAATCTAAGTTTTGACGTCTTAAATTCAAGGAATTTTCCGTACTTTTTCAAGACGCATTATTACTTCATTGCATGCTGTACAGTACACTGATTGCCAAAGTGGCAGCACCGTTGCTATCGCGCGTCACGTGAGCTTTTCTCAAATTACTTGTTAGTATTTGGTTGGGCAATAGAAATAGCATAGATTTGTTCGAACCATTTCCAAAATTTTACTTCTGAGGCTGCCAGTCTGACCTGCATTGAATCAGGAAAAATTGGGCGAGTACAAACTGGAAAGTACGTAGGCGTAGTTATAGAAGACGTAACGTCATTTCTTCCTTAGCCGCTTATCTGTGGCTGCCTTGCTTTTATGCAGGTGGCAGTTTGCGTACGCGTGTGTTCTGGAAGACCAAGTGAAACGCAGACGTAGACTTTGGTCATGGGACAGGATCGTTAGACACAAGAAACTCTGTCGGGAGTACAGAGATCTGTACAAGTCAAAGCGATTGGGTGATCTATCATCAGACCAGACTGATGATCTCGAGGTAGACATGCAGTCTATAACTACAGGCTTGTACAGTAGGGTTGTGATGCGGAGACGACGTCTTTCATTTTTTAGGGGCGCAACGCGTTTGTCCATTTTAATTTACGAAAATCTACGTTAAAGGGGCTACGATAGAAATGTGCATTTATTTCTACTTGTTGTCTATGTTCGTAGCTCATGTATTGTGGCTAAACCGTACGTCGCAGGGGGTCGGCAATGGTACTGTTGGATAGAGTGATAACGATCGATAAGGTGTCATTAGTAACTGTGTCTCTACCTGCAGCAGTTTGGCCGCAATTTTGCTCGCAAAGTTGCTGCCTGCATCTATCACCGACGTGCGCTGAATTACCGTATTGTATCTTAGCGTTTACTGTAGCGTTCGATCTAGCAGCGTCACCATAGCATGTATGGGACTGTAGTGTTTTTTTTCGCGACCAGAAATCGGACGCTGGCTTTCTGATGTAGGCGGTACAGTCAATCCACCCTAGTGACAGCTGGGCTTTGTGTAAAACACAGCACAAAACATGCAAACTTTCAAGCAAGATAATCTTACGCCAATGAACCGCGAGCTAGCAGTTTGTTACTAGGCTGTGTGCTTTACTCGGTCTGCTTTGTTTGTTTGTTCAAAGAAACACTTAATAAAACAGTAACAATGTTCAGCAGAACGGGAGCACACAAGGCATAAAAATGCACTCACTGCGGCCCAAAAACTGTCAAGGCACACACATGTCACCAGCCATAATACATCAACATACAAACTATTCAGAGACTATAATAACTACCATAAAAACACGAACACATTATTTAATTTGTGCGTCTGTTAGAGATGTGAACGTGAACTTGATTTGTTCAACATTCGACTCATGCGAGAACAAGCTGCTCATATGGTACGTATAGCCCATATGAACGTACGTTACGTTCGTACTTTTACTTATTTATTATGCAACTATATTCCGTAGATTTTTTTGAATGCTGACCTGTATGCGTTTCGGATAGGTCAACGTCTGATTGTTACAGTTGTTATTATTACGCTGTTAATCAAAAATTTCAAAAATATGCACCCATAGATAGTGTTTGAAGTAAAAATGGTTATTTAGGCCTATTGCTTTATTGAACAGTCCAAAAGAGCGTATCACTGTATCAAGTTTAGTATGTTTAGAAACGGTTCGTTTAGATGTCGCCGTAACATAAAGTTGGCGGCGTTTGTTACACACACAATCTGTTATTTCGATCATAGGCTTAATGCGTAGTAAAAGATGAAAATGACGATAAATTAATAGATTAGACATGACAGGATTGAACGTGCAGTTGGATAAGATTCATTAAAATCTGTCAATACTGATACGCACTGAATATTGTTAATTACGGCAGCCGTATAAATAACCTGTACTATGCAGACAATGCAAATTTTTTTGACCAGGTCATATAACAAACATTGCAAACTAACAAAAAATTAATCTCAAGCAGAGTAGCGTACTTGTGTTTTGTGCTTTAATCAGGCCGAGGAGGAAGGAGCCAGAAAGCACAGTTCATCATCGGGTGGTTGGATTTGGAGTTTGTTTGCCTCCAGTGGCAATGAAACTGCTGTCTCCGATCAGTCCGAAGCTGTCTGTAAGTAGCTTCGATCAGCTTTGCATAACTGTTAATTAGTTGACTTTAACAGTGGTGATCAGCATTTTCGTTCAGATGGTCGAACTCCGGCCTTTCCCCTTCCTCCCGAGTCCCGACCCGGCCGGCCAATACCCGTAGCCCGGTTGGTGACACAATCAATGTTTTGCTATTGTCGTTCTAGCCGCGACGTCCGATGCATCGCAACGGCCGACTGAAGCTGAGACGATCGTCAAAGTCGATGCAAAGATTGTCCGTGTCGAACTGGAACTCTTCACTGCTGCAGACACTGAACTGGTGTGTGAGCTAAGTATACACGTTTCGTCATCGTCCAAAGTGTTTTAACGTAGTGAAACTAGTGATCTCGCTATAAGGTTTCGCTAAATCAGTGAAATAACTAGCTAATTTAACTGTCAGACCTTTACTTTCTCTCTGGCAGTCGGTATTGATTTGTTACCACCGCGAGCCTACGCATGCAGTTGTATACAAACGTCTTAATATAACTGTACCAGTTTTTGAAGGTCTAATAAAAATTTCATACACGGGGTTTTTATAGACGGCCGGCGATTGGAAGCAGATAAATCGTTTACGCCTGGGTGGTAATAATAATTCGGCAAACGTATACATGCACGCCAATACTTGTTGACAGAGCTGGGACGGGTGGGCTGAGCGTGGTGCGGAGGATATGGGACGTTCTCTGGCCAAGTTTCAGCTGCAGTCGGTTGTTCTTGGTGCCGAGGCGAAGTCGGACAAGTCGTTGAAGGCGACGCTCGGCCTTTACCGCTGCGAACTGCAAGACGACAGCAGCGTCACCAGGTTTGCGCGTTAGCCCTTCAACACTGTCACGATAATTTCAACATTCATGCACTCAGTGGCGTCGAAACAAATAGGGGAAACAGAGGGAGGGTGGCGGGGCAATTGCAAACCCTAATCTTTTGGCTGTCGGAAAATTGTAAGAAAATTTCCTTTTTGTCGAAAAAATTTTCGTCCAAAAATGCCAAGTTTGAGGCCAATATATATTTGCAGCGTTTGCTCGAAAATTACAACTTCCTGACCCACCTATGTTTTTGACCGACGCCGCCACTGCATGCTCTGTTATTGGACGAAAACCGTATACAGGGTGGGCCAAAAAATGGCACAAAATTTTTATACGCCAATAACTTTATCAAGTATTAACCGATTTTCAAAATTTTTATACTGTCGGAATCGTAATGACATACGAAAGCTAGCTGGGCCAAAATTGTTTTTCAAGTTAAATTTCATAATGCATTAATTTCCTCCTATGTGTTGCTTCATGTGGGCGTGTTTTGTGCTGATGTTGCGCAGAATGATTGGCAGTGGAGATATACCGGCAACTGCTGAAACAAAGAACATGATCGACGTCGTTATTGTGCAAGATTCCGCGTCAAAGAGAGACAGTATGATGCTCATACTTTGCAACAATACTACTCAAGTAGACTTAGGCAGTGACATTTTAAGGGGCCGTGGCTAGCTGCCATATAACCCCTCGATCGTCGCAGTTGTTAGAGACAAAAATTGTTTTCGAAGTGAAAAATGGACAGCCAAATATTTGTCACCAATATGCACCTAAATGCACCAAACGGCATACAGAACTTCACAAATGTTTCGGCGTAATATTACCCGGCCCCCTGCATTCTGGAAGCGAACAATTCAAGATTTCATTTGATCCAGCTTAGGTATATGACCGGGAACTAAATCATTAATCTAGATCGTCTGGAATATCTGAAGTATATGTTAGGCCAATACACACGGCAGCTGTACGTATTGAGTCTGTTGGGTTCGCCAGGTAGCAGCACCGTTCTCTGCAGAGGTTTGTGCTGTCCCAGCGCTGATTTTCTGGTTATTCTTATCATTAAAACGTGCAATAGCTCCAACCACTATTCTACGCATCGAGGCGCGTACAGAGCGACTTTACTGAACTGAACTGACACGGTTTAGTTTTTGACGAACTTACCAATGGGCAACCACGGCGAGCTTATTGGTCATTGGTTGACGCATATGTAAGCGTAATCACGTAGGCCAACGACGCCGTTAATCGGTGCCTACTGTAATGCATTACTGCTTGCTCATTGGTCAGTTCGTTAAAAACTAAACCATGTCAGTTCAGTTTAGTTTAGTTACGTCGCTCTGTACGTTAAGCTTATCTATCTGCGTGTTGTTCTAGTTGACGTGAAGCTGAATGGCTTGAACGTCGTCGTCAGCATGGACTATCTGATGACTCTGAAACAGTTTTTCCTCGACAGTTCGTCACCAGGGGACTCAACCCTATCCGCCAGCTCCGGTCAGTAGTAACAATATGATGTAAAACTAGAATAAGATGTCGGACTAGTGCCGACATAAATTAATTATTGGGCGGCCGTCCGCTTAGTTATTCACTATGCTGCGCAACCATTGCCTTATCCCTGACAGTAGATTTTAGAGCTAAAGTGTCCATGTTGGTTGGGGTTTTCTGCGCTTTTTATTTTCGAGTTATTAGCACGCGTACGGAAGAGACGGACGGACATACGGACAGGCAAGACCCTTATTGCGGCCTATTAACACGGATGTACAATTACGATGAAGAAAAGTTAACGACAGAATACGTAAACAACGTATTCAAGTCTTTCTGGAGCCATAAGGTCCATAGGGTGACGCCGATCACTGAATCTACATTATTGTCGTACTCGTTAGGCCTATATGACATTTACAGTTGTTTCTGCTTGACATTGAATTTTAGTTTTGCCAACTAATACGTACTTGGGCGTCTGTGGGAATTATGAAAGTTTTGCTCCCTAGGCCTAGACGTTTTGCCCTTTGTCGCTTCGCTCACTTAAAATTGCGGACCTGGGGACGAAACGTCAAAGTTACGAAAGTTGTGTGGCAAGCAACACAAGCGTGTTGCACTTAGCTGTTTTATTTATTAGAAGTCGTTCATTAATAATGTGCCTTCTCATTGTGCTGCTTGCACAGTCCTCACGCCACAGGTGACAAGCTTTTTTCTGCCGCGCTGAAATGTTTCTGAAATGTTGCAGGTGTGGTCCGCATGATTACAAAACCGGTCAGAGGCATGCTCAAGTTTGTCTCGAGCTCTTACAGCGGCATTCGCAGGTATTTTGAAACAAGCCGAGCGACTTTCGAGACATTCTGTAACATTTGACTGCTCTCGTAGTGCTTTTGTTCTTTGTATCAGCTGCGATTACCGTACTTGCTATTGTTTGAAAAAATATACGAGCATCAGGCTAACTTTTGAAAACCGTTAAGGTTTCTTTTAAAAATAAAATGATTGGAGGTGTGAAAACGACAGAAAAACCCAGAGCTCTACTGCACGCAAGATATTAAAACGTTTAAACAATTACTGTGATAAGTTGCTACTGGTGTTGATGTTTTGTAATCTTTGTCACATCCTCCTCTCAGTCTCAGATTAACTCAGCCTCCTACCCTCAGCAGGATGGAAAGTGAGTACCAGTTGCGGGCTAAAAAAATTACTTGGGTTCATTTATTGTGATGCTATGTTTGCATGCTGCTCTGCGTGTCCAACTGTTCGCTAGTGCGGACCATGGATGGCCGCATAGTGCACTGCAGTATCATTAGCCCATGCCAATCGTCTGCCATTTCCGAGATTGTTAATTGCTTCTGGTCACAGAAGTAGCATTTTATAGCATTAACTGATCTTTATTTAAGGCAAAAATAATGTAAGCTCAATTTGCCTGGTTGTCCCGCCACATTACGGCGTCAGTGTACTGTTTGTTATCTCTATCACATTTGGCAAATTAAATAATTCGTTGATGATTAATATACCTTTCTTATGATGTTACGGTTTGTCTATGTTGCTATAGGGCAGCGAACAAGCTCATTCTTATTAGAAGAAGTTTGGTGGAAGCTGGAAAGTTAAAGAACTGATAGCATATACATAGTCATATACATGTATTGCAAATAATTGTGCTTCTTGCTAATAAACTGCAGTACCGGTAATACTGTGCTGATTTAGTGCCATGTTTCATTAATAAAGGAATAAATGAATAAAGATGAAGTAAGTCACGTAGGCCTATTACGTGTATGCATGCAGCACTTATTTGTAAACATTTATTACTGCTCACGGAAGCGAAGAAATTGGGCGACTTCACTTTTTGACTTAGATTTTCGCTGAGCCTAAACTTCGGTCTAAGTACCTACTTAAGTCAAAAAGTCAAGTGATTTCGCTGAGCGAAAACATGGCGAATAACACGGATAGTTGAGTAAATTAAAACAGTCTGGTACCAAAAATAAACGCCGAAGTCGCCCATTATTGTTTTCAGCATTGTCGTAGAGGTTTTTTTGTTTTTTTTCTCTGTTAGCACGACAACGCCTAAACCGGTAAACGCTTTTTACAACGAATATTCAAGATTTTATGTAAATTTCTACAGATTAAATAGTACAGACAGACGCTGTTTTCATAGACAACACATCTGCGATTTTTACGCACAGTTAATGAAGTTTTCACCAACACTCATACCCTTAGGCGGCGTTTATCGAGGGCTTGGGGCTAAAACTTTGTAGATTTTTGAGGGTATCTGACAGAAAGTTTCTATGTATTTTTTAACTTCTGAAAGTTTTGGAAATAACAACGTAACATAAAAATGTTTGTCCGGACTCCTGCTAGGGCGCCAGGACTTAGGATGTGCAAAAGAATTTAAGACAAATTAAAGGGTTCAAAGGGAAGGCATAAGGCATGGTGTGAAGTGGATATTTTTTTCTAAATTATTAGACGCAGTGCCGTCTATGATAATGCATGCGTTTTTAAACATGTACCACTCAGGGGCAGAGAAAGATACGTAAAAATTCAATTGTGAGTTTACTTTACAGCATAGTGGCTATTTGTTCGGAACATTGCGTATACATGTTAGTCAAGACAATATATGGCAGCAATTAATTTGGTAAAAAAAAATCAAAAGTCATTTCTGTAAGCGCTTTTGTTGAATTTGTGCGAAAGAATGATAGGAATGATATAATATACATATGATTACGATACATGTTTTACGTGAAAAGCAGGCAGATGAGTTGCCAGCTGAATGTAGGCCTAAAACTGAATCGGAAAAATCTTCTAAAGACTGAGACGAAACTAAACATGAAATTACGCAGTAAAACGGAAGCGCAAAGGAATTAAACGGTTGCAACGCAAATTTCAACGGCGTCGTGGGTTAAAAAGTAGGCGGAACAGAAAGTTGTAATTTTTCCAGAAACACTGCAAACTTCGTACAAAATTCCGACATACAGTTCTAAGTTAACGACAGGAGATTGCTTAAAATGTTAATTTTGCCCTAAATATATCCAAATTGGGGCTTTTTTCTTAGCCTCAAATTTGACATTTTTGGACAAAAAGTTAGAGACAAAAAGATTTTCCAATAATTTTTCGAAAGCTCCAAATTTAAGTAATTGTTCCTTTCCCCTCTGCTACGACACCACTGGAGACTTGACTGAAATCAAGCAGTAAAGCGGAAGCGGAAACGAATTAAACAATATCGAGTGAGTGGAACTTGAATCATGACAGTGTATCGTGGGGCGGCGTGCGCGCCAGTGTGACTTGCAGCCAGCACGGACAAGACAAGATGCTGCGTCGCTTGTAGCGGGCGCTGCCCCAGCCTTTGACGAAGCTGATCAGCAGACAGTCAGGTTGCTCGTGTGACGCTGACAATGATGCCGTCTGCTCGTCCAAGCCTGTCTTCTTCCCGTCCTCGTCCACAAGTTCTTGGTAGTGTCTGAAATACAAGTCATAAATGTAAAAATGTGTCAGAAAAGAACCTTTAAATGTAAAAAGAGAGAATTGAGAACTTTATTCAATTTCATATCAACCGAGTGTCACAAGACCAAGTATCACTAGACTAACTAAGTAAACTATTACCATTATCGCCTATTAATTGGTTTCTCTGACTTCAATAGTGCTTCTGGAAGTTCTTGCAAGACGGAATTTTAAACAAAAGTTTTTTTTTAAATGAAAAAGGTTGAGAAAATAAAAATAAAACGTAAAATGTTTAATAAATCTATGATACAAGTATCTAAACTGCGTCGCAAGAAAACCAGACCCCTGATAATGTTCGAATAACTCCTTCCAACAATCCCAGTTCAATATCAACAAATTTTCGCTAGTACAAAAAACCGTCTATCATATAATGAGAATTTGATTGATAGCACTTTCTGAAAAGTAATAAGAACAGAGTACCAGCTAAGATTTTCCTTCGGAAATTACTTAAAAGAGTATTTAGTAATTAGTATGTGTATCTGAGATACATTTGCGGTCATGTTTCTCAGGGCAATTTTTTACATGTGAACTAGGAGGGCGAAAGCTAGAAAATCGCCCAATCACAAAAGCTAAATGCATTTCGCCCAAATGGGTTAATCCACTATTTTTCGTTATTTTTTCGTTATTTTACGGCCGGTAGAGGTAGTCCGCTTACCTCCTTGATTAAAACTATTCTGTCACCATCGTCATAAGCCCGGTTGGTAACTTGATAGGAGGCCCAATAAGTGTAAAATTTCATAAATTTTTAGGGGGTAGCACCCAGGACCCCTCTTCAAGAGCGGGGAATAAAGAGCCGGAAAGAGAAGGAAGTAAAATGAAAATGGAGGAAAGGGAAAGGGGAAGAGGGCGAAAAGGAAAGGAGAATAGGAATCGCACACCCAAGCATAGTTTTGGCTCAAAAGTTGTAGTAATGTATCTGAACCGGCATCTGAAGTCTAATGTATCTTACATTCTTACCTAGCGGCTGGCCATTGGTGGACGCGGGCTGACTGACCGGGGCGTAGTTTCAGAACAAGTCCTGGAGTGATAGTGGGTAGCGACACGAACACCGAGGCACGTTCACTGCGATTGTACGCCCAGACGCTGCGTGTTGAGCGTTCCACGAACAGACTGACTCCACGACCGACCTTCGACAACGTCCGCTCAACCACCCCCGCTGCCGCATGGCCGTCTCCACACGACCGGCCCTGTAGCAGAAATACACAACAGTCAGTACTTGGATATGTGACCGTCTGCGGACAGGTACACCATCTCAGTATAACCAACACCGATGTCAACTCAGCCTTTCATCCCTCAGGGATGGGCAAATCGAGTACCGGCCTGGGTAATGGCGGGACGTGTTCACCTGCGTCGGACGGCTGGTAACACTGTGTGATCCCGTGTGGCATTGGCAGGTGACGCTCCGTAGCTCTGAGGTGGGTTTCCTATAATGAACTGTATCATTTAACTATTTTAACCATTTAACTTAATAATGCGCTCTTAGTGACGTGCAGGCTTGCCGTTGATATGAAATTTGCCATCCATAATCTATATCCATAGTTTTTACGTGGATATCCATGGATATAGAGGCCTATCCATATCCACAGACGCCTATTCCGCGTACATGTATCCCCAAATTTTTGCAAAATACAGCAGTGCAAAAGCGTCGATTTCTTCCCCTTCCCCAAAAAACATGGCGCAGACAGTTTCGTTTAGAAATTGTTGAAAAATTAACAAAAGTAAAAAATAAACATCATCTTAGTTAAGTATGTCCCAAGTTTCATAAAAAATCTACATAATTTTATTGACGCTGTTTTTGGCTGACCGTTAGGTCGAACCTTGGGTATGATATGTTGTCTGTCTGTCCTCGGTCTGTCCGTAACGCATGTATTGTGGCTAAATGGTACGTCGTAGAAAGTCGGCGACGATACAGTTAAATAGGGCGACGGCAATTTCCTATAGGCTATCAAAAGATACCACATTTCTATCTGAAGCGGTTTGGCCGCAATTTTGAATGCAGCTGTCGCCGACGTGCGCCGAATTACCGCATCGTTCATTTCATTCATTAGTGTTTATTCTAGAATTTGATATAGCAGCGTCACCATAGCGTGTACGGGACTGCGGTTACTCTGAAAAAATGCTTTCTTTCTGCGACAAAAAGTCGGACGCTGGCCTTCGGACATAGGCGGTACGATCGGCACACCCCAGCAACAGCTGAAATTCTTGTGTTCCTAGACGCTGGTTGCATTCGTGTACGCCCTACGCCGACATGTAGACGATAAAGTGCACGCTTTTGAAAAACATTTCGTTTGTACTTCCTGGTAGTTAGCAAATAAAAAAGTTTGTAATTTTGTTACCATTTGATGAAAAATTACAAATAAACTCAAAAATGGATAGACCTTCTGTTGCCCAACCAAAAGTATAAAGCACAGAAGATTAAAATCTGTTGTTGCTATGGTGCTAATAAATTAATTTAGGCTAACTAAATAATGACGTGCTGATGTCACTAATTATTCATTTGACTCAATAACATAAGTGAACGAGAAAATGAAGAGTAAGAACGACAGAGAGGGAAATATTACAGAGAGACAAAGCATAAAAGTAATTAATTTAATTAGAGGGTGCGCCAGCATAATATCCATGGATATATCCATGGATATCCATATCCACGGCAAGCCTGGTGACGTGAAACTAATCGAAAATTTAATGATTAATCGTTAAATAATTTCCGCAGGTTGACCTAACATTAATAGAATTTGAAACGTGTTGAAAAGTAACTGAACTGAACCGAAACACAGTTTAGTTTATGACGAAGTGACCGATGGGCGAGCAGGGCGAGCCTATTGCTCATTGGCTGACGCCTACGTGACGATAGTACGTACTACGTAGGCCACCGACGCCGTTAAACGGTGCCTACTGTAATGCCCTACTGCTTACCCATTAACTTGTTCGTGAAACACTAAACCATGTCAGTTCAGTACAATTCAGTTACGTCGCTCTGTACGCGCTTTGAGGCTACTGGTTACCCGTGAGGCTGCAACGTTGGCGAGAGCATTGGTGTCAGAAGGACGGACGGCGGACAGGCAGAGTCCCTGGCTACCATGATGCAGTCCCGCGAACACGTGCACGGAGTCCTCATGCACCGGAAGCGAACTGCCAGCGCCACCGACGTGCTCGCGGTACTGGTGATACGTTATGTGACACCACGCACCTGTTGATGATGTCATAAACGCGCCATCGCCGTCAGCGCCTACAGTACCGCGTCGTACTGCTGCTTCGACGTCTAAACACGTGACACAATAATACTACACTGAATCAAAAGATTACATGTTGGGAAAATTTGAGGACAAAATTGAAATTTTTAGCGGCCATAATATAGTCCGCCGGAAATTTGCAACCGTCTGTCCCTTTTACTTTTCAAACCCTCGACGCCGCTGTAGATATACCGCTGCAGACATAGCGCTAGAGATACGGCATTACTAGCGTACAGAGCGACGTAACTGGACTGAACTGAACTGACATGGTTTAGTTTTTTTACGAACTGACCAATGGGCAAGCAGGGCGAGCCTATTGGTCACCGGTTGACGCGTATGTCAGCGTATCGCGTAGGCCACCGACGCCGTTAGACGGTGCCTACTGTAATGCATTACTGTCTGTCCATTGGTCAGTTCGTCAAAAACCAAACCATGCCAGATCAGTTCAATTATACGTCGCTCTGTGCTCGTCCTAACAACACGAAATGAAATGCAGCGCGCAGTGAAGCGGCGGCATCGTCAGTCCGTGGTACGCCAATATTTTAGTCGAGGCGCCGAAAACCGGCCCCAAAGTAGAGACGCCAATGGGGGAAATAAGAGGGGGCATCGCCTCCTAGACGACTAAGGGAGCGGGCAAAGCCAGAGCGGAAAACGAGTTTTGGTGCATTTTGAGCCTGTGAAGTAAGAAACACATCTGGTTCGTGCCAATGAACGTTCCAAATAGACAGCGTACCGCTATTATGACGTCAAAAACTACCGGTAGGCCTATACGGCTTACCGCCTCCAAAATTAGTGCTATTACGGGTACATCGTACCGGACAATACTTATTTTACGGTGAGCGGCGGACTGAAGGTACGGCGTCAGCCCGCCATCATTCCAAAACGCTGCCGCAGTTAGAAATAGGGTTAGGATTAGGGTCAGTGTTAGAGTTAGTTTAGCTTTTAATAAATACAGTTTCGTCGTCGACTAAAACGGGTTTATTGCGGCCTGTAGGAATGGCGGACCCGAATCGAACATACTGAAGTGTTGGTCGAGGCTGGTAGTCGTCGGTGTGACGTCACGACTCCAGTGGTACGGATTGAGACAGAGATCCGCCCCAGCACGACACTGACAGGTCGGAAGCCGGCGCAGCTTGACGACGTCAGTGTCTAGGCATACGTCATCGTCCACGTCACGGTCGTTTTGTTGAGTGGTTGTCCAGCAGGGGCGCCACAGTCGACAGCAGAGGTCAACCAGTGCAGCTTCATCACTGCAGTACGAGCGGACGGTCGCCTCACTCACAGCCACACACGACCCGTCGTCACCTGCATAGTACAGCATCATGCACCAAGCATGTCGATCCTAGTGGCGTAGCGAAAAATGCGAATTGGGAGTATCAATTCCCTTTCCCTCCTCTCTTTTCCCCTCCCTCCGTTTTTTCCCGTTTCCCTTTCCTTTTCTTCATCTTCCCTTCCCTCCCTTTCTTCCCCCTTCATTTCCTCTCTATCTTTAAAACAAGGACCCTAAATTCCAGTCGGGGGTCAGGGGAAACGCTGTGAGCTCTCCAGACGGACAAACAGAATTGCGATGGCTAAGACGCGCTGATAGCAATAGCTGCTTTCGCGCGTAAAAAATTGTGATGTAAATCGTATGTAGGCTCATACAGTATATAGCTGACCCCCTGTACATAATCTGACAGTGTGTTAGGGGGTTGAGAAAACAGTTGGGGGTTCAACCCCCCCACCCCACTCCCGGCAATTCAAACACTGGCCAAGACCCCAATCTCAATTTTACGTTAACAGACACACACGGTACACGCCCTCACTACAGCTCGGGCCTACAAAAAAATGTAAGAAACTAAAAGGCGCTCGTGAAAGTGCACAATCTCCGCCAATTCGTGTACACAGACAGACAGACACGCACAACAACGGACAGACGGACAGAACGAACAATCTCATAATCTCCTCCAATTCACTTCGTTCCATCGGCGGAGATAATTAAACAAGTGACAAAATACTGACTGGTTACTACAAACTATTATTCTAAGAGAATATATAAATGTAAAGGTAAATGAAATTTTTGTGTATAATAAGCTATATGAATCAAAAGTTGATGTTACACACAGTCTAGCTACGTACGTCGTTCGACAGTGCGGGCAAGCGCGTCAAGCTGCGGTGTGGTGAGCATTCTGGTCAGCTGACGGAACGTCGATTTCTGTTGCTGCTGCTGCTGGGTGCTATCGTGGTCATCACTGAGCTTGCAGCGGGCTCGCCACAGTCGTAGATACAGCAGGCGTCGGCCTAGATGCAGCGAGTCTATCAGCATCTTCTTTGTTATAAGTTTACCACACGTAACAGACGGTAAACTCTGCTGATGACGATGTGACGCATTGACGTCTGAAAATCGCTTACTTTACAATCGATAGCCCACAGGTTGAGTTTAGTCGAATCGACCGCTGAATTTCTTATCAGCGTAACCTGCACAAAACATCGATCACGAAGCGTGATTTTGGACAATTTACGTTAGGCTTACATAATATTACTGCAGTTATAATTGTAATAGAGGCCCCAAAACTGCCAAACATAGCCTAACTAAACTAACCGTTCTAATAAACCGTTAACGTCGTTAACGTAAGCCCAAAATCAAGAAAAAGCCAAATGAGATTACAAACGTGTAGCCCAAAGACTACAGAATAATTAATTTCTAAGAGAACGAGGACAGCACAAAGTCCAAAACAGAAATGGTTGTGAGGATTTATATCGTCAGCACGATTTTTAAACACTCAGTAGAATGAAAGAAAGTTAGAATAATGATGGGGGCAGCAAGATTTCGATCGTTACATACGGCGTTCCCCTGCAGTTTTCTGTGCTATAAATTTCCAGTTTTATATCATCAGGCTAACTTACCTTTTGCACTTTGTGAACCTCTTCTGTTGCGAATTTTCTGAAACTTCAAATCGCAGGCAAAAACTGCACAATCACCATACCATTCACCAGTGGTTATATAATGCTCAAGCACTAGTAGGTCTACCAGTCCTCAGCTACCGATTTCTCCACTACTACGGACAACTGATTGAACGGATAGCGCGTGACAATGACAGTGACTGGAGTAGGCGTGGCTTGTTCCATTCAGCTGCAGCAGCAGCCTGGGGCGAGTAGGCGTGGCCTATTTGCTCGTCATCACTGACGTAAGAACACCGGCGGCAATCCTTTGATCAGTCTGGCAGACAGACGACGAATTCGCGCGGTAAATGGAGCTCGAAGTGTGTCGCGTGCTATGGCCTATAGCGAAAGTTACGCAAGATTTGAAAGCTCTCGTTGTTAGTAACAATATGCTCACTCACTTAGGCTATTTCCTGCAGCACCACTGTGACATGTATGAATGCATTGCACCTATCTGAGACGTTTAGATTTCAGTAGGCTTACCGCACTGTGTTATAACAATGCCAGCAAAACGCTGCTAGCAAGCACACGCAGTGTTTCCTCGCTGTTATAACTCACTTGGATGTAGTCTATTAAGACTGCTGTATCAAAGCAGCGTCACTACAATAACCAACTAGTAAATACTGCTGCAGTAACTTTCAAGCTGTTTACGGCACACTTTGCGAATAAATTAGTAAAACGTAAATTATACCTACATCGAGTTGGGCGACTGGGCGTTCCGTTTCTCCGTTTTCGTACAGACTACAGACAGAGCAAGCCTGCGGTCGAGTGAGAGCGGCAACGGTAGCACTGTGACAAGGCAACGGAAGTCATTGTGATTGGCGAAGACCGTGCATGCAACACGACACAATTACATCATGACGACTACCCACGGGAGACCGCCGCAGCAAAGCGGGACGTCTGTTGTGGCAGTAATTAGTATGCAAGCGACCTGTGACGTGGCTGACGGACGGCAGCACGCCAGCAATTAGACAACTCCATGTGTGGTCGCAGCAGCATGCGTGCCCGGTGGTCCGTCCTTCATTCTTGTCCAATTTTAGCAGCGCCGCACATCACGTGAAGGGAAGACCCAGCTGTCATTGTTAGCACCGATTTTAACCCTTTCGAACCTAAGCAGTCGTAGAAAAAATTGCGTGTTGCCGATGTAAAGTAATTATTAACAATTGCGACCTTTAATTTTCGCATCATTTTCGAAGAAGGTCGGGCCAGAACGCAGAAGCGGTTCCCGGTATAGCGGCCGCAGAATATGTCTGACAAAACTCCCAAGATGTCATGTCGCACTACAAAACACCAACTGTCAATTTCAGTTTATTTTTTATGCTCGTATGCTGGTAAAATGTCTTCGAGCGTCAAAACATGGGGAAGAATGTTTTGTGGTGGGAGAGGGGTTGGCTGTCTCTGCTCGTCAACGGTGAATCGTCGCAAAGAGGGAGAGAGACAAACAGAGAGAGAGAGCGAGAGCTTTCTGCATGCTGTGTGAAGACAGACAAAGCGACATTCTCACAGGTCGTCCATGATGATCCAATCCATAGGTCACGGTAGGACCCGTGGCGCCAGACAGTTACTGATCGTTTGATAACAATAATTGTGTCTGGCGGGCGCGCATCAAATCAATTGATTGCCTGCACTGGCGTCAGACCACGCAACGATTTCACCGTCGTCTCTATCGCCAGCAGACAATACAATAGGCCTACGCTGCCGACAACAGACTGTTTCGACTGACATTGTCCACACGCTTAGTATCAATAGTAGTCTATACTGCGATGCAGTGCTTCGTGTAGCAGAATGCTTCATTTAGCCAACAGAAAGAAACTCCATAATATAAGGTTTATAATGCCGTGTGGACGCCCTAACAGGCCGCATTACGGATCTTGCCCATCCGTCCGTCTAGCTGTCCGTCTGTCCCGTACAAGTCATCCTAGCTCGAAAACAAAAAAAAACAGGTTTTATGAATAAATATGCAAAAGTTCCCAAAACCAGAACTCTTAAGCTCTGATGTATGTGAAATATGTTTAGCTTCTGCAACAGAAGCTAAACATATTTTACTTACAATCAAGCTTGAAGAAGTTATTTTTCGTTAATGCAGGGGTTTGATAGTTTCACAGAATCACGAAAGTTTGTACAGCAAATGAACGCGGAGACAGTTAGTCTGTGTTTATAATACGCTCGAGCGCAGTGGGCGGCGTTTCTTCTCACGGTTAAATGCAGTCGTAAGATCGAATTACCAAGCGGCGCGCCACAAAGGAAGGAAGGGAGGAAATGCGGTCAGCTAGCGGAACTGACCACTCACCGACGGTTATGGGACGATTCGTGCAGTCCCTTTGACGGCTGTATCAAGATGATTCGTGCGCTGGGCTGGGAGAACAGGGGAGTGAATGCCACGAGTGCTGTTTTATCTATGGCTGATTGGCTGATTCTTGTTTTTGTGTTCAGTTCATATGATCACTAAAACTGCAAAGTTAACCAACTAGCCTGCGCAGACAGCGTTAGAATTCACTGGCGACGAATGACGAGACCCAAGTCCAGGCCTAAGCCTACACTATATTTCCTGTTCGTGCTTATTTCGCACAAGTGGGCATTGATCGGAACATAGTTTAGTATACGAATCGTTCTCGTACAGCATCAAAGGAGATGCACGGATCGTCTCATACCTCACTGACCAGTGTGTGGTCAGTGTGGCGCCAATAAGTCGACTCACGGTGGTCAACCGCAATTACAGCTGATTAGCCTCGCGGTCTAGAAGACGCCCCGCGGTCGGTCGAGTCTGACGGACTGACGCCAACCGACGGCGCAGTCAACATCTGATAATAACTGAGATGGCGCCGGACACTGACGCTGCAGTGCAGGACACTTGTTGGCGATCAGACTCGTGCAGTGAACGTGAGGGGGGATTGGATATCACTTTGACTTAGGCCATCAAAAAGAAAACACATCAGAACGAAGGAAAATTCGTTCTATTGGGACGAGTGGTATCGTTTCAATGGGATTCGTTCTGTTGTGGACGGATACGACGTAATGAGTCAATAAAAAATCACAACCTCCGAGTTCTCTGACTAAAAATGTCGTGATAAAAAGGCAACAAAACACTTCCAATTTTCCACCGAGACAGTAAAAACATGGTGTCGGCAGACAGTAAAACTGGCGCAGGAAATCGGGAGACGTCGTATCCCCCACATCACCGAGGACGGCAGAAAAGTCATCTTATTGTTTCAGAGACTGTCTTTGAAATGGGGAAATTCGACCTCCTCTACTCATTCTTTAACACTTTTTCGCACGCATAATCTGTATAGCCTTATTTGTTTATAAACGTGCGCGGTTTTGCAACCGACGATAATGTTAGTTAGTCCCCATAACGTCAGAGATAGTGGAGAGCGTTGAGACGGACGGCGCTCCATCAAACTGATCGGAGGGAGCACCGCATGACGCTGACGCAGGTCGTGGTCGATCAGCTTGACGTCGTCATCATTCGCCAGGTTGCGTGACGTGGCGTCCTATTCAGCCAGCTGTGGCCCGTAGGTCTGACTCCCCGTCTCCGCCTGTCTGTCTCTGGCTGCGTTGTGGCGCCAGCAGCGGTCCTAACAAGCATTGTTTTGTTTCGACTACCAGGATCGAGTGTGCCGACCTACACACTGCAGCCCGTTCTCCATGCAGCCGTCCAATTCAAGTTGTCGCTCCACTCCACTTGTATTGTGCAGTGCTCGACGGGCGCAGATGAAACTTTGATCAGCGAAAAACTTCAAACGCGCTCTCTCTGCACAGAAGCGCCAGTCAGCCATCATCTCGTAGTCTCGTTATTGTAGTCCTCCGTGACGCCAGCCGAGCAAAACTCGCTCGGCCGATCAATGGTAACCCAACACATTCCGCAGTAGTAGCTACGAGCAGCCAGGTTCTGCCAGGAACCGTGTTGCACGAAACACTGCCGGTGCTTTCAAGTTCTACTACGAGTATAGGGGCTAACTCATTTTCCTTGCAGGCCTACGCCTACAGTTAGTGATGACTTACTTGACTTGGGCTATATGATATAATTAATTTAGTTCACACGTCTATTTACCGTTTCTGATAGTATGTTCCTTCATAGTTATTTTCGACCACCGGCGTGTTAATCGCCGGTTGTCTCCCGAAGTAGCCCTAATCATCGATAGTAAGTGAGCGCCCACCCGCGTGACGTCTAGAGCAGCATCTGTTGCTGACAATGTGGCCATGGACACCCACAGCGACAGGGCACCTAGGCTACCTGTATGCAGGGCCGGGCCGGGCCGTGTCAGCCCGCCAGGAAGATGGTTCAGCAGACGCTAGCCACGCTGGCGACATGATGTCTGCAGCTCCATCTCCGCAATACCATGATGTCCTGGGGATTATTTTTGCGGCGTCGTGGGTTGAAAGTAGGGGGGAAGAAGTTGTAGCCTAATTTTCAGACACAGCAAATTTCTGACAGGGTACTCATTTCAATTTTCCCATAAATGTTCCCTTTAAGTGGGGGGGGGGGTTCAAACCTGAATTTTGCATTTTTCGGACAAAAATTTTCCGACAAGAAAGATTTTCGAACAACTTTCCGACAGCTAGTTATTAATAAACAAATCGCTTTCGAATCGCTAGGCCTAATGGGCTGACAGTCAAATGAAACGTATGCCTAACCCCAGTAACAGCAAAACTGTTCGTACAACAAACTGCATACACCTTAGCAGGTCAGAATGTTATCTGCATTTTATTGATTTATTTTTATGTAGGCCTACAGCTGTAGCTCAAAATTACGACCAGCTTTTGTGTCGTGGCATACGCGTACGAATCGCTATCAAAATAAACCTTGACTACTTGACTAAATAAAATAAGAAATAGGCCTATATACTTATCACAAATATAAAAAAAAAACAAGTAATTTGAGCAAAGCTCACGAGACGCGCGAAAGCCTATAGTAGTTCCTGTTTGCAGGTAATCGTAGTCTACCTCCATCCATTTCGTCGTAATTCACTCTTTTGCAGCCAAAATCGCCAAAAAATCACGTTAAATCAATATTTTTAGGGTTCAAGGTCATTCAAGGTAATCGATGTCGATAAATTTAAAAAGCCTGTCACCAGTGCTTGTTATGATAAGCAGCATGTCTGTGCCTATCTGCAACCAGGTTCACGCTACACGCGATAATAGCGGTAAAATAACCACTTTTTAGG
>Ga0056128_1002804_pt1 | contig 20933 bp, 12 predicted proteins | sample WorMetLIZISLAND2_FD_71113 | JGI IMG/M metagenome (GOLD analysis project Ga0056128, IMG submission 71113) | Marine gutless worms symbiont microbial communities from Max Planck institute for Marine Microbiology, Germany - Olavius geniculatus... ... | reverse complement strand
GCAAAGAATATTTAACTAACAGCCATATTTTGTCCATATATTTTGAATTAGCATTTCTTCAGCTACATCTGATAAAAATTTCGTGTAAATTGATCATCATTTGAGTGAATTATGAAAGAAGTAAAAAGGGTGCCCGTTTTTTTGAAACACAATGTAAAAATGACATCGTTTTGGGAGCTAATGGACGTCTACAACTGCAAGCCACTGGTAGGCCGAAGCCTGTTAAATTATTCTTACGACGAAGACTGCAGTCTGCGATATGTATCGCGTGGTTACGCTAGTAACCTAGCGTTTAGTCGACGGCCAGTTTACGGAACGACTCGTTGACCGGCTGGAAGCTCGGTCTCTTGGTTTCGTCGATGTTGTATGACTCTGCGCTGGTGTCACGAAGCAATTCCTGGCGAAAATCCTCCGCCATTATCACGTTCTTGTAATTTTCTATGCATACACATCCACCAGTAGCTGTAATCATGTATAGTGCATTTTGAAAATGTTTCAGCGTAAAACATTTTTTCAAAAATTAACACATGTTTTATGTTTTACATGCAACCACGGCATGCGCCATGCATATTGTTAGAAAAAGCTTGAGATTTTTCATCTCTTCTAGTTTTTTCCTGTTTTTGGATGCTATTGTTTTATATAAACAAGAAAGCCTAGCTGTCTATAGGGAAGACACGCTACAGCCTATACATGGTTCCTGTTGCAGTACTGAACTTTAAAGACATTCAAGGTCAATAATTTTCATTTAATTTAAAACGGCGTATGCCACTTCTTAAATAGCAACATTGGCTTTATTTTTTTTATCGTTTTCGAGTTAAGGCCAGTTTTTCTTTGAAAAACGCACATTTTCTCCTACAACTCCTCCACTCAATCAAGAATTTAAAAATGTTCTATTTGCACTATATCGCTGAAATTTTGCTTGCTAAAGTATAAGACACCGAGCTAATTACTCGTCTAAAATTTTTCCCCTACGACCTAGAGTTTAGCCACAACACATTCGTTACAAACAGACGGAGACGACAGATGACGGACGACACATCGTGCCATATACACCGTACACCATATCTGTAGCGCGTCAAAACCAAAATAAAGAGGCATACGTGCGTTGTGCAATTCAACATTTTGAACTGAAAGCGAGAAATGAAAGCCGTACAGTACGTACGAATGATCTGTTGGAGAGGCCCGCCACTTGGACCAGTGTAATCATCTGGTAGATACTCGTCAGGTAAGACGTCCATGCCAATAGCCTTGTACAGGCTCTCTGCGGTATCATGAAGACGGATCTGCAAACCATTTCAATAGAATATAAAAGCATTACGAAAGTCATTAACAACGCCTCAAAATGTTGAAACGGATGGCCACTGTCACTGCTAATAGACCCAGGCAAATTGCTTGTAGGCTTATGGATACAGATTCGTCGTTCTAACAACGTTGTATTGCAAACAATGTCAAGATGCTCTATTGCAATGAATTTGTAACAGTGTGCATTTAATACAGTCATAATGCTGACTTGACTTGAAGTAGAAATTTGGGTCCTAAATTTTGTTTTATTGTGACATTATACTGCATACTTAGTGTATTGTGCGTATTTTTTCTTAGCTTTGTATGTTTGCGAGCGTGTTGTGTAAGCTGATTTTATATGCTGCCTTGTTGGTGTATTAAACGACAGTGGCTTCTATCCCTATACCTGGTGGATGCAGCTTGCGACCAGTAAAAAAGCGGGGGAGAAAAGTTTTGTTAAGAGTGTAGATCAAAACTTTCCCCCTATTTTTCATTCAGCAACCAGCACCCTTAACAAATTCCCTCCCCCATTTTTCACTGGGCATTCACAACAATTAAAACCGCCCTATTTTTTTACTAAACTATTTGCACCCTTAATAAGGAACCCGAAGGGGAGGGAGAGCTCGAACCCCAAAGTGGGGAAACTTAAGCAAAAAAGTGGGTGGGGGATTTGCGCTCGATTTCGACTCAAGATTTGGGGATAAAAGCCTCTGACAAACAATGACGACAACTGCAGTGCACAGTCTAATACGTAGTACTGTACTCACTCTCTCTCGCATTTTCTTCGAAAGCATCGGCTTGAATATAGCCATAACAGCATCAATTATGGTACCGGCGTTGTAGTAATCGAACGATTTAAAGCGTCCCGGCATGGCATTCTACGCACACAGCGACACATTTAATTAAATTTATTACTTGCAAGATAATCAGAGTAATGTTTAGAAGTTAACACCAGGCCCTTATGTGACCGCGTTAAAAGAACCACTTTGGCGAGCCAGTAATTGAAGAATCATTGAATCCAAAAACAACGCAAATACTTCTTATATATTTGATCCGAATCGCCAACAAAATCTGAGTATTATATAAAACACTGCAAGCAATTTATTAAATGGTGTATATACGTAGAGTGCGCTGATAAAAACAACAACAATCAAAGATGGAAGGTCAAGAATTCTCAATGTGCAGCTTTCGGTCAGTTAGCCTGAGAATATTTTCTGCCGTTTTATATGGCAAATAAAATTACTGCCTGTTAGCTAACCTGCCAGCTGTCGTTAGATTTTTTCAGGTCGTCCATGGACCAGCTCAGCAGATGCTTCATCTCGAAGCCGGACATGTCGATGATGAAGACGAAGCCGTTGACCTGAACGTTCTCGTCGCGAGCAGCGTAAGCGGCCATGATGACAGCCGTACGCACGTCCAGAGCCACTGAGATTGTTTTGCCGCTTTTATTTGTCACCCCTGACGACAAAAACGCGCGCGTGCGTTCGCTTATGAAGTTATACTAACAGCGGTCAGAAATCTCATCGCAAACCTCTGCTGACAATTTAGTTTTGTCACCTGGCGAATACAATATAGTAGTAATGTAGCTGTTATCTCCTACTATCGACATCCTGGACTCTGATGTAGAATCTACAAAGAATGCGGTCGCCACCAAGCTTTAAATGCTTTTTCCTTGATCATGCCAACCATTCGAAAAAATTTTCTAAACATCGGTCTGTAAAGTTTTGCGGAATTCAAGTGACAAAAATAGACAGACCTGACGGAACGTTCTTCTTTGCTTCGCTTCAAAAAACTCAATTTATGACTAATATGTAAGCTATACATGTAAATCTAATCTTACACAAAATACAGACATAGTGTAAGATATGTTAAAAGTTTGACATATAACAGTAGGCCTATTCACTGTTTCCGCTACGAATTTTGAAAGAAAAGTCATTACATTAAATCAAGTATGTGAGGTCTATCAAACCACGTCATTCTCGACGACTTGATGTGGATCCGCGCTACTGGCCACAATTTAACAGAAAACTGGCAGCTATCACACAACCTCGCATTGACCTCAACGTGAAACTGTAGGTCTACGTGCATTTCTCAACGATGACTATAATTTCATGATCGTCATACACTCAAGGATAAGCAGTTTTTACGCGCGAAAGCAGCTACAGCTTTCAGCGCGTCTTAGCCATCGCAATTCTGTCCGTCTGTCTGTCACACGGGTGGATCAGTCAAAAACGGTGCAAGCTAGGATCACCATATATCTTCACCGTCGGCTGCGTGGAAGACTCTAGTTTCAGGAACCATAAAACTTTTCCACAAATTTGAAAGGGCTCAACTCGTACGAGGGCGCTAAATGAAAGGGGGTGGGCCAAATTTGCGATTTTGGGCCAATAAGTCGCTGTATCTCAGTAACGGTGCGAGATAGGGCCTAGGTTACTATTAATCACTAATAAAAAATCGTACACTGGCTCTCGATTGGCGCCAAATTCAATGACCTTGAATGACCCTAAACGCCAAAATAAGGGGTTTTGTGGATTTTTTGGCGATTTCGGGCTGCAACACAAGTCTATATCATTCACAAGGTGGCACCACGGAACTATCGTTACCGGTATGCGATCCAGATAGAGAATTTAATATTTGTATATTAACTTAGCGTGAACACCCGAATTTTCGACTAAACTACTGAATCGGAACTGCTATAGGCTTTCGCGCGTCTCGTGAGCATTAGCTCAAATTTCTTGTTATTACTGTAATCGGCCTATCTGGAAGAAGCAAGCAACGCTGGGTGCAAAGTAATACTGGCAGATACAATACCTAGCTTGTACAGCAAGACAATGCATCCGTTCTTGTCTCTTTTGGGCAGCGGAATAGCATACCTGTAATGCAGTTACAAAACAATATTAATCTTAGAAGCACACTGCTACATTTCTACACTACTCGTTATCACTATTTAGCCACTCCATTAAAAATATAATAAATGCATGCATAGGCTTACACTGTACTGTAAATCCAAAAATTAAACTACTGAATTTCTAAATATTACCAGTATTCAGAATTATTTCTTTGACATATTCTCCAGAAAATTTGCAATAAAATAATTACAATAGCTGGTTGCGTAGCATAGTGGTTAAAACGTCGGTCCTGGCCGGCGAACTTTCCCTATCCTGCGCTAGACTGGTGGATGGCCGTTTGACCACTTTGTGGGTAAAGCGTCCGCTATCAGTCAATCAACAAAGCCAACTCAGCCCGCCATCCCTCCGGGGTCGGTTAAATGAGTAGTAACCCATTATATGGGTTACGGAAGGTGGGGACCTTAATACAGCTGATTGGGGCTGCCTAGCCGGTCGCTGCGCCAGCCTGTGTCTGCAGGCTGCATGCGGTGGCTGTACGGCCGGCGGCTCTGGTCAGTGACGAAAAGCGCATTAGAGGCGTGTTCGCGACGACGCGCTATACAAAGTGACGACCTTTACCTTTACCTTTTACCTTTACAAAAAATCACCAGAAATACGTTATTACATTAACTGCACTGTATATGCTTGTCTGTCATTGATACCAGAAGGTAGACATTTTAAACACATTGTGATGATGCTAACTCTAACATGAACAACAATGATTTGATTTAATCTGATTTCATTTTATTTTGTGCAGAAAATAATGTGGTAAATTTGTGCTAATTAACTTCCTAGCTAGTTGTCTGAAAATTCTCGATGTAAGTGAAGCTTAAGAATTACCCTCCATCGATGAATTCGAGTATGGTCGGATCATGCGTGTCGATATCGCGAAACCATTCCGGTGAACTCGTGACGGCCTTGGCGTAGTTTTCAACCAGTGTTCTCGCTCTCAGCTGACTGAACTTAGCGGTGCGTAGAAAGTACAGCAACTTCGTTGTTTCTATCAATCAATAAATCGATTTTTTTCTACCATAGACATGCGCAGTATAATAATAGGACTTTAATGCTACAGAAAAAACACGGCTAACAAAAAGTATTTACGTAGGCTTTTCTTAGAACAGATGCATCGATCAAACGTGACAATGAATTGAAAACGTTCTTACTCGCTGGCTCTGACTGTGCTACTGTGTGCTCTGTTAAACAATTTTCTCTTCGTTTTGCGACAAACTGATGACAAAAATTGGCAGATGCTGCTGCTGCCGCTGCTATTTTTTAAAAATTGCTGTTAATCAAAGTTATGCTGGATTCGTCAGAAGCAAACTTGTCAGAACTAGTAAAATGACTTATTATCTTACCACTATGCTTTTCTGCTGCCCGACTAAAAACTGCGTCAACACTCAACTTACACACATTGGTATTTAATCTCACGACTTTCACACCATTTCACTGCCAGACCACTGCGACAGAAGGAAATGATGAATAATAACTCCAGACTGACCGCATCTGAACGTGATGTGTGGTTGTTGCTGAATCCAAGTTCTCAGTGCATCCACAGCGTTCAACCGATCTTTAGGATCCTCATTTAATTCTTTCTTGGCTTTCTCAGCTGTTCGTGCGTCCAATTGGCACACGTAATTGTCGTCAGCAGACGCCATTCAAACGCTCGCCTGCCACAGAGCACTTTTCAGTTTATACAAATATAACTCTATCAAACTGATATATAAAAGCAAATTCTACCAACAATTTATGTTAAAATATATTGTAAACTGTGCACTGCATTGCAATGACCGAGAAAATAAACGACAAACTATAGCATGTTTGTGAGGTTGTCTTGAGGGGTTTGATCCTAGGCCTACCGCTAAACTTGGGCCTAATGCCAAAGTAACTAGACACAAAATTGAAAATAAAACGATGATGTGATTTAATAAACAAAATATTTACAGCGTGCGAATTATCATGTAAATGCAATGCCAATAAACGAAACTAGAACAGAAATACAAATAGACAGTCAAACAATCAAGCAGTCGCAGCTGCTAGGAAAATATCTCAATCAAATCATCAGACTGTTCAGTTTCATCGTTTAAACAGAGATATCACATCGACCTATCTAAGGTCAGATATAAACTGACCAATAGCTCAATAGAACAAATATTACATGACAAACAACCACAATTATTGCAGTACCGTATTAGGGTCTATCGCTGAGATCTATCTGTCTTTGGGCAAAACATCTGGTAAGTGCAGTACATATGCCCATAGTTCGGCAATTCGATTCTCGGAGCAAACGTGGGACATATCAGTACTGTATGTTGTCAGAAACATGCTCACACCTGTATTCAGATGACTTACCTGTAGTGCCCTGCAGATACCGTAGACTTGATATCGTTCAGTGTACGATCGCTCGGCGTCTGTATGTTTACGTCTCTGTGCTTTGCCGCTCCGCTTACCTGCGGCGTATTATGAGCGCTTTATGAACAGGCCCGTCGAAAGGGTGGTGTATGGGGGTTAGCTACCCCGGGCCCCGCGACGTTTGGGAGGCCCCGCCGTCGTTCAGAAATATAAAGTACGCCAGAATGTATCATTTAAAAAAAAATAATAAATTTTTCCCTAGAGGGGCCCCGTGAAAATGTTTGGAATGTTTCCCCGGGCCCACTGTGGCTCTCAACGGGCCTGTTTATGAATACCATGCTGCCGCGATAAAAGCCGCTTAACAACAGACATGTTCTGCCTATAAATCACTGAGCGTGCGATATTCATCATAAAAATGTTTACACCTCATACTGCGACTAATAGCATACTGCATGCCCACATTAAGGCGTGGTTGTGATGCATGGTCGTTCTCAAATACTAACCGGCTCAAACTCGCCGGTTGCTTGGAATTTTTTTTCGACGTATATTACAATGTCTATGAAAAGAGACTACACTCTACTCTTTATTTCTATTGTTAATCACTATACCACTATCGTTACTAGGCCCAATAGACCCAGGTATTTTACTGCTCTTGTGGCTACGAAATGGTCGTTTCGTGAGTGTGGTATTGCAAACGATGTCATGATGCTCAATCGCAGTGAATTTGTAGCAACGTGTAGTTGATGTGATATAATATTGATCTAATGACACATGCTAAGATTAGAAATATAATTTGGTACAAATATTCTCATAGGCTATAATATGTTTTGGTGTGTTATTGCCGATTAATAAAGCCAATAATATATTGTCAGTAACTAAACGATTGCTGTTTTTACCCAAACGCAGCTTTCGATGTTGAAAACAGAATGACATCAAAAATATACGTAGGTGATTTTACGCTAGAAATGCGCAACAACACTAGCGTACTATTAGGATAAGCGATGTGCATAATGATTGCTTTCCGCCTACCGTTCTTCTATCGATTATTACAATGACTGACGCACCTGAGTACCGTACCATACCGAATGAAAGTCGTCCATTCACTGAAATTATGCATCCGTGAGCGATAATGGCAGCCAACGTGTGACTTCCTTTACGTACTACATGATATGCGTTTTTATTAATTCTTCTGAAACACTGTGCGTAAAAGGCGTTATTATGCTTAGCTGAAATGACTCTTGTCTTGATCTGACGTCATGATCACACCGATACTTTAAGAGTGGGCTGTTATAAACTGAACCATCTTATCGCTCAAACAAGTTGTAACCACGGCTTAAGTCTGGTGTATAGTAGTAGGCCAATATTATAACACGCGATCACTTGGTGTAGATGCGCTGCAGGCTTTGACATGCGACGAAGAGAGGTGCGCATAACATGCACGGTTGAGTGACAGAAAATGACCTCTATAGACCATTATAAACGTCGTAGGTGATAGCCTACGTGGCGAATATCTATGCACGAGATTACGCAAATGGTTGTAAAATTTGGCGGCTTAAATAATAAATGAATTAAGGCCTATATCTGAAAGTAAGCCACCAGATATGGGCCTAAGCTACTAATTTTTTTGTCTTCATAACTTATAATCTTCGCTAAAAGTGAATTGTGAACTGCCGGAGATTAAGTTTTTACTTTTGTCTGTGTGTCTGTCCGTCTGTCTGTGCACCTTATAGTGACTCACAGTGCAGCATTGCCGGCGTGACGACATAATACCAATGACGTCATTACATCAGCGTCAGATTGCTATTGTCTGTGACGTCACCAACAGCAACGCTGCACGCGTGCTGCCGGAGTGCTATAATTATAGCTATTAGTATTAAGAAAAACAAAATTTATAGTTAATTATTTCAACTAACGAATTTACAAAATGCGTTTAAATTACTACATTCTAAAAATTGACTTGGCAACGAGCGTTTTTCTATACATGTAGTTTGCAGTGCAATGATCGCCAAAGATTCCATCACAACTCAAACGTCATCGCTGCAATATCTTTTAAAATATTACTATTAGATTATTGGTATTTAAAAACTGATATCGATATTCGACAGACAGTAGAATAGAATTTTGACCTGTCAACTAATGAATCCATTTTTATACGACGTAAGGCTATAACCGTTATTTTGTTTTATCTTTTCGCAAAAGTTTCGCAAAATCGATTTACAACTTGTTAAATGGCTAACAGACAGACAAACAGACAAACACACAAAGGCAGACACATAATTTGCTTCCTTCAGCATTCAGCGGAAGTGATAATAGTAACAGCAATAATGTCAAGGTAAAAATGTCATTTTGATTACAGTTTTAATCACATTTACACACATGCCTTTGCTACACGTGTGTAAATATGACCGAAACTGTGAGCAAACTAACACTATTAAAGTTAAGTCAAGCACTATGCATTGACCACTTTGCGCCTTTACCCGTCACTGCCTCTGTGTCATCTCTCAACATAGTGTTGATGCATAGCCTAACCAACAAAAACAAAAACGGATTGGAAACGAAAAGTCCGTAAACTGCAAATGTCATTGTGTATGAGTGAGTGGTCAGAGCTGTTCAGTTGACGGTGAGTTTACGGAAAGACTCGTTGACCGCTTGCTGTGTTGGCTTCTTGGTCTCGTTGAGGTGAAAAGTCTGTGCACTCGTGTGAAGAAGCAGGTCCTGACGAAAATCCTCCGCCATTACTTCGTTCTTATAGTTCTCTGCATACACGCCGCCACCGGCCTTACAACAACTAAATTACAATTATTACTTTCGCTATTAACAATATTATCACGGCACTCCTAATATGCCGCATTATTTACGGGCCGTGTTCGGTCCGACTGTACGGCCGCATTACAACTGTCGGCGATCTGTCCGTAGGCCTATGTTTGTCCGTCTGTCCCTTTCTTTGTCCGTCTTTCTTGTACAGGCTTTTAACTCGAAAACGATTAGGCATTGAACAACCAAAATTGATGCAAACGTTTCCCAACCGGTTGCCAATATTTAGCTCAAAAGCTAGTGCTGTCAAGTTGTCAACTGGTGAATCCAAATGACCCGAGTTAGTTTTATGAGTTTGCTTCTGAATTGCTTTTTTATTTACTTTGATCTTATAAAACGGTTGCAGTCACCCAAATATCAGGTTACTGTGCATTATGCATAGTCATTTTTTCGCGAATATAGGCCCAATTTGTTTTGGATCCAACCACTTTCATTACGAAAAATTATTTTGTAAGAACAAAAACAGTATAACGGATAAGCGTTGACTAAAAAAATTCTGCACCTTGGGATTGACCAACGCCACAAAATATAAACCATTTAATACTGAACCAATCGCGTATCTCTGCCATACTGGGTGGTCCAAAAAACGGATACCCATTTTTTGCGGATAACTTCGGTAATTCAGCACCGATTTTAACCATTCTCTCACTGTTACAAGCAGAAATTTATGGCGCGTAAAAGTGAAATTTTTTTGCCCACCGCACCTTTATTGTGTGACCACATTACCTAGCAAAACAAACACTACTGCTAATATCGGTGTTCAGTGTTTTGTTTTATTGACTAAACGTATCTGTCGATAATATTAAAATGATGTGCGGCTGCTGAAGTTAAGTTGCAGTGCTCGATGTGTCCGCCACCATTCTTGATAACAGCTTCAAGACGTCGACGCCATTCATTGATACTGTTATCAATGAAACGCTCTGAGAGTTTTTGCCACTCGGTGACTATCGCTTGCTTCAGTTCTTCCACCGTCTTGAACTGTCGTTGGTGGTGGACTCGTTGCTGAAGAGCACCTCAAATAGCGTAATCCACGGGATTAAGATCAGGGCTATTTGGAGGCAACATGTGAGGTTCAATGAAGTTGATGTGCTCTTTTTTCAGATAGTCCATCGTGGTCCGGGCGGTGTGCGCTGGCGCTCCATCCCGCTGCAGTGTCCACCTGTACAGTGTTTGTTTTGCTAGGTAATGTGGTCACACAATAAAGGTGCGGTGGGCGGAAGAACTTCTTGTTTACGCGCCATAAATTTTTGCTTGTAACAGTGAAAAAATTGTTAAAATCGGTGCTAAATTACAGAAGTTATCCCAAAAATAAAACTGGGTATCCGTTTTTTGGACCACCCTGTAGACGTGACGCAAATGTCGATTTTACCATTAGATGCCGTACCAATCTACTAAAGCTGAAACGACGGACGGACGGACAGACGGACAGATATACTTGTACAATGCACAGTGCGGTTTTGTAGCAAGAGGGTCGCATACCATTCAATGAGAGTACCGGGTACGCACCAGTGATCTGTTGGAGAGGCCCTGCACTTGGACCTGTGTAATCATCTGGCAGATACTCGTCAGGTAAGACTTCCATGCCGACAAACTTGTACAAGCTTTCCGCAGTATCATGAAGTCTGATCTGTATGCGATGAACACCATCATTAGGTTATAGGCATAAATGTAAAAACATTTTTAAATGTTCTTTTATAAAAGTTTTAAAAAACATGTTTTTATGTCTTTGTATAGACTCAATAGGTTGAAACGTAACTTAATAGGTTGATAAATTCATCAAATTACAACCTTTATATACACTGTTATTGTTTAACGTTTAAGTTTAACCGTGAACAGACGGGTTACCCGGTGACGGTCCACCGTAGTCAGAAGCCGTCACAGCCAAGGGCTACTGAAGCAAACAGACGATATACAGCCAACAGCGTCCTAGCGATCGTATTGCTTTAGCGCGCCTTAGACGTCGCAATTCTGTCTGTCTGTCCGTCCGTCTGTCACACGTGTGGATCTGTCAAAAACGGTGCAAGCTAGGATCACCAAATCTTCATCGTCGGCTGCCTGGAAGACTTCAGTTTCAGAAACCGTAAAGCTTTCCCATAAATTCGAAAGGGGTCTCCCCAAACGAGGGCTTTAAATGAAAAAAAGTGAAAAAAATGCGATTTTAAGCTAAGAAGTTGTTGTATCTTAGTAACGGTTTGAGATAGGGCTTAGGTTACTATTAATCACTGATAAGAAGTCGTACACTGGCTCTTGAATGGCACCAAATTCAATGACCTTGGATGACCTTGAACGCCAAAATAAGGGTTTTTATAAATTTTTTGGCGATTTCGGGCTGCGAGACATATTTCAAGAGCGAATTGCGCCGAAATCAATAGAGATAGACATAGCAAAGCTGCATATAAAATTTTCAGGATTAAAGGTAGATTTCGACAGTCTAAGTCTCCATTTTCTAGGTTTAAGAAAACCTGCGCACGAGGCATCAAAAAGCGGTACCTTCGTAAAAGTCGTTATTTTACCGTTGTTGGCCAGTCTTTCGTGAAAACGGTTTCAAATCACCATTGGCATGCTGCCTATCACAACAAGCACTAGTGGCGAGCTTTACAGTCGTATTAACAGCGATGACTATGAAAGACCCTAAACTTCCAAAATAAGGGGTTTTATTGATTTTTGCGATCTTCGGCTGCAGCGCACACTTCAAGAATGAATTACGACGAAATGGCTGGAGATATACTGACAGTTTGCGAACAGGAACTGCTATAAGCTTTCGCGCGTCTCGTAAGCCTTGGCTCAAATTTCTTGTTAATTACATAATATCTTTTACCCTGTCCTTCATCTTTTTGGACAGCGAAGGTTTTACCAGCGCCATAAGTGCTTCAAATAAAGTTCCAGCGTTGTAGTAATTGAGACCTTTAAACCTTCCAGGCATAGATTTCTACAACCACAACAATCAATAATTACTATTCCCGATACAACACGCATAGTACTTTAGGATCTGCACAGTAAAGATGAGTTTGTCAAATCTGATCCAAACGTTGGAGTTTTTTTTTATCCGCATTACGTACATTCTGTATAACATTATCCTTATAATTAAAGTCAACAACGACAACGTACACAAATGACATTTTTGAAAATCTTTATTTATCATCACTAGTAGCAAGTAAACAACCGAATAAATAACAAACTATTAAATAAAAAAAATTAAAAAAAACATTTACAATAACGTTCGTATATGGCTACATCAGTCTGGCAACAAGATCGATCTTTTTTGACCAACGTGTTGCCTGCGCATTTTAAAATTAATTTCGTTTTGCGGTTTTTGGCGTCATTTAGTACAAACTTAGCAGACATCGCTTTCCTTACAGAACATAAAGTCAATCTTTATCGTCAAACTGCTTTCAGCCAACTCCTTACACTGTTCTCTCTCTTCTGCAATGTCATCCGGTGTCACTGTCACTTTTCGTCTTTCTGTTGTTTTTCCGAATTTCGATACATTGGTTCTTTTGGAGTCTTTTCACACGATCTATCTATTTCTTCGATAGTTTTTTTTTCTGCATCACTTGGTCATTGGCTGCCAATGACACAGCAAGAAGTCTTTTTGTTACCGTGCCAATTATCGCACTTAGTAAATCTTGAAGCCAGTTGTTTTTGCATCATTCTGTTCCTCCGAAATGTTTTTCCTGCCTTATTTTTTCTTTTAGCCTTATGGTTGTTTTGCAGCATTTTGTTTTATGTGAGAGGAGTGTCAAGCTATCTCCGAGCTTGAGGAATTCCTGGAATCAGTACCTTGCCATTTGTTCAACCCGCAGTTTTTCTTTAGCCCAAAAGCTATGGCTATTATGTGCGCCAAATTTTGGCCATTTGTAGGGAACATCGAAAGATGGTAGGGGCAAAACTGTAGGCGAATACATCGAAGGGATTTTGAGGGGGCGTAAGGGGAAAAATTTTTTTGACCCCTTATTACTCTCCTATTAGGAAAGCTGGGGCGCTCAAATTTTTTTTCTTAAAGGGCTTCCCAGGGGAACGTGTTTTGGCAAAATTTCGGCCCCCTCGATTGAACGGGAGATGAGGGGGCAAATGTTGATTGATTTCCCCAATTTCGGGGTGTCGCTTGCGCTTTGACGCATGTGGCACCATTTACTATTTACCTGCCAAAAGCTGTTCCATTTTTTCATGTCCTCCATGGTCAGGTGAGCGAAATGTTTAGCGCCGAAGCCGGTCATGTCCAAGATGATCACAAACCCATTCACTTGAACATTTTCGTCGCGTCGGCTGGCGTAGTACGCAGCTATCATTGACGAACGCACTTCGTTCGTTACTTCGAGCATCTTGCCGTTTTTATCCGTCGCTCCTTACGCAAAAACACGTGAACGCTCTGGTACTACTACGTGTGAGTTATACCCCGTTTACACGAAGAAGCCATACGTGAAGCATACATAAAGCACACAAGAAGCACACGTATACAATATACACGTGCACGACGTGTGCTCTAAGTTTGCTTCAAGTTTGCTCTAAAGTTGCTGTAAGTGTGCTTAATGTGTGCTTCATGTATGTTTTTTCGTGTAAACGGGGTAACAAATACAGGCACTTTATCGCCATTAAATTTTTTTCTGGGGCCAACCGGCGGCGAGAGCGGCAAGGGCAAGGGGGCACAGAAGGCAGCTGCCCCCACCCCTTCCTGCTTTTCTTCCGGCGCCGCCCATGTTGTTGCAAAAGTAAACGTTTTTATACTGCAGCAATTTAATATTAAGTTACGGCGACGTAGAGTCGGAAATAGTTCAAATAGAAAGCAGTGTAAAGCATTGAAATGTGAAAAGTCCTGTGGCCTAAGTCCTCTGTACAGCCCTCAAGCAGCGGCGTCGTGGGCAAAAAAGTAGGCGAGAGGAAAGTTGTAATTTTTCCAGAGACACTGAGAATTTCCGATATATAGGGTGGGCCAAGCTAGGTGCTGTACTTTGTCCATATCTTTGCTACATGTTGACCAATTTTTAAAATGCTTTCACCATTAAACTCCGTTAAAAATTACTATTTAGTGGATTGCATAACACACATATTATAACGTTACCTTACTTGGTAAACCATAAATATCTGAACACCAACAATATCTACAGATGGGCAGAAGTTCTATTGATAATTTTTTTACAGTATTTAACTGAAATGTTAAATATGAGTTATAGTAAGCGTCAAAATTTTTACATATAGCTTCGGAGTAAGTTTTTTATCGTTTAGCAAAATAGTGCACAGCTTGTGGAGCCGCACGGTCGAAATACAATGCACGTACAGCTAACTGAGCAAAACTGCAGGCACCGACCAGCATTAATGTACACTGAAAATTAATGCACAGTAAAATTGTTCAATTTATGCGAAAAAAGCATGCAGCATGTCCTATGTTGTTTTTGACACCAGATGTAACTCATATTTAACATTTTAATTAAATACTTTAAAAATTTTTACCACATGCGCGACACTTTTTTTTATCCTGCTAGCCATTCTGCCCATCTATTGTTAATTGCATGCCACCGAGTAGCAAATTTATTACAGAGACTTCTAGCAAAAAATAAAAAATTGGTTAATATTCAATATTTAGCGAAGATATAGACAAAGTACAATAGCTTACTTTTTTAGTCTACCAGGTAATTCTGACAGACAGTTGCAAATTTCCTACAGATGATTATAGATGCTAAATTTTTAACTTTGCCACTAAATTTTCCCAACTGGGTTTTTGGCACTAAATCGACGATTATTTTTCGACAAGATAAAGATTTCTTGATACTTTCTTCGACAACTTAAAATATACGGGAGAATGCAATTGCCCCATTGCCCCCTCAGCCCCCGGCCACGCCGCCACTGCCCCTAAGTATGAGGCTCGCCTTGCCCTTTGTGGTCTCCGGCGCCCCTGCGGATACGATATATACCCAGTAGGAATGCATTGTTGTAAACGGCCAAACTACTACTTCTGCATTTTACAAAATAATGTAGCAACAGTATTAAAATAAAGTGGACCAAATTTCAGTTGTTTACGTCAAGGTTTTTTGATGGTACGTGCAAAAATTATTAAAATCAATCAATTTTTACGGAACTATTTAAAAACGGCTTTTTTCTGGAACACGGTGTAATAGTGGTGGTGCTGGTATACCTAGCTTGAACAGTACGACACAACACCCATTCTTCTCGCTTATCGGCAGCGGAGTTACATATCTGCAATTACATTTTACAATGCAGAAACGTAAAGTAATAGTCATAAACATAATAAAACTTAAAAAAGCGCAAAGCTGATATAAAATATATCAACCAGATGTAACTCATAGCTCATCATTCTAATCCGGTGTAGTGGAAAATTGGTCGCAACGAAAAATTATTTCCACACGCAGCAGTACGGGTTACGGTTAAGATTAGGGTTAGGATTAGGGTTAGGGTTGAGGTTAGGGTTAGGGTTAGGGTTAGGGTTAGCGTTAGCGTTAGTTACATTATGACAATATGGAGGTGGGAAGAATTTTCCAGGTGCGACAAATTTCCCACGACACCGGTATTATCTTATGACGTTGTACTGTTTATTCTGTTTATTATGAAACTAAACTACTGAAAAACTAATCTATTTTGTTCTAAAATTATCCTGCAAATAACTAACTATTTCATGTAAAAAAGGAAACTGTTGCTGTTTTAAGTAGAATGATGCTTGTGACAATAGTTAGCTTGTTGCTGCCTGTACCGTGAAAATTTTTATACAGTAATGATGCCCAAAAATGTAGACTTTGCGTGAGCGTGAACTACGATACACTACAGCAAAGCTAAAATTAGAGGTTGTGTAGAAATGAAATTTATGTAAATTACTGCTAGTTTTGATATGAGTTATTCGTGCTTTATGTGATTCAATCTTTTTTGTTTTATGCTTTGCAATCATCTGCGAAGCAAACTTGTGTGAGTTAAACGCGAAAATTCGCCTATGTAGAGCAGCAAATGGTCTGGATCGAGTGCTCGGATTCAGTATCCGCACAAGTTTGTTTTTCTGCACAGTAAAACTAACTTTTATTGGCCGAAATAATCTTGCTAAATTAAAAACTAGTTCTTTTATGGACCCAGGTATATCACTGTTCTTGTAACTTACAGCTATCTGGGAGTTAGTTAAGTCACAATTAATTAATTGACGCTTGTGCAAATATTTACTATTTTTTTATATTTTTTATTTTTTTATTTTTATCTTTATTTGTCTGTCAGTGGTAACGAATAAGAAGTTTTCGTTTACCCAGCATTGATTATTTCGATCATGGCTGGATCATGCGTGTCGATATCACGGTACCACTCTGGCACAGTAGTAACGGCTTTGCAGTAGTTTTCAGCCATCGTCCTGGCTTGTAGCTGACTGAATTTCGACGTGCGTAAAAAGTAGAGCAGATTCCACGTGTCTGTTTCAACACAGCAGCATATGTACGTTGTTACTTTCACATCACAACGACATGCAAAATACAACACTGTAAAATCTTACAAATAGACCTAACTACGTAGAATGGATACTTCCGGCTCTGCTATTCCTTACATCACCATTTCAATTTATAGCTCCACCGACACAGTTATGTTTTTGGGTTTATCCGTTTATATGCAAGATAACTTTAAGAAGTTAGGAAATTTTGTTAAAATGTTTTAGATGGGTTGAGTTGGGTTAAGCATGGCTCAAAAAACAAAAAAACCCAGCTGTCGCTAAGACAGCCGACCGTACTGTTTGTCAGTGACCTTCAAGGTCATCCAAGGTCGATGATTTTCATGTTATTTGAAAGCCAATATGCGACTTTCTATCAATGATCAATAGCAACCTGGGCCCTATCTCGCACCGTTTAGCCACAACAGCGTGTACTAATCTTTAAGGTCATCCAAGGTCAATAATTTTAATGTTATTTAAAAGTCAATATACCACTTTATATTAGTGATTTGTAATAACTTAAGCCGTATCTCTTACCGTTTCAGCTTGCCATTCTCCGCTCACAGTCAAGCACTTTTTAGTAGACTGCACCCGTTACAGTGCAGCACGTCAGAGATATTTTGGAGTGGACACACTCAAGGACGCTTTTGAAAATGTTGCATCTCGCAACATTGTCGCTTATGTTAAAAATATCGGCTTTTACAATCGTATATAAATTTGTTTTTACATTAGCTTAATAGCCTTGATCTTAACAAGAATTTTAACTTTGCGTTTAATACATATATTAACTGCTTTTAACTAATTTTAACCACGTATGGCACTGAATGGCCTATTTTGTGCTGATGTGCCGTTAAAAAACTACTCACTCACTCAGTCTTACCGTTTCTGATATATGGCCAGTTTTCCGTTGAAAAACGCACATTTTTCCTACCCCCTCCATTTAACCTTACATTTAAAAATGTTCTTCTTGCAGATACATCGCTGAAATTTTGTATCCCTATGACTATTTATTAATGTAAAAGTTTTCTCCATGACTTACCGTTTAGCCACAATACATTTGTTACACACGACGGCGACAGACGGACGAACGGACGACGACAGACGACAACCGTACCATAAACTCGTGTGTTACTTAGGTACGGTCGGCTAGAAATTATGACTGATAAATCTGACCGCATCTGAACGTGATGTGCGGTTGTTGCTGAATCCAAGTTCTCAGTGCATTCACAGCGTTCAGTCGATCTTTAGGATCCTCATTTAATTCTTTCTTGGCTTTCTCTGCTGTCCGCGCGTCCAACTTACAGACGTAGTTATCTTCAGCGGCCGACATCCTAAGATCACCACGCTTGGCTAAACCGTCAATCAGTTGACATGAAATAGATCAAGGCCAGGCCTAACATCACTGAAATATTATAGGTCTATTTTGTAGCTACTATTAGTATAAGCAAAAATAGCGATTTACGTCCTGAATCAGAAAGAATGTCTGCTAACACGCCTCATTTAGTGCAATGAAAAACACAACAAATCATTGCAGTTTAATAACTGTTCTAAAACGCAATCTACGGCTGTATCAAGCGAACAAGTAAAACTGACTACGTTATTGTCACATTGGGATTTGTCATAAATTGATATTTTTTGTTTGTGATAGAAAACTCGATTCTTAGAGCAAAAGCGGTTGAAACTGAGCATGCGCGGACCGACAAATTTCGCAACGATGAAACTAAAAAAGACTGCATGCAAAACTGGTGCAATTTTTGTTTCAATACCAAATGGCATGCAAATCTGAATAGGCACTTCTGTTTCGTTTTGTACGCTTTGCGTTTTAGTTCAGACGAATTAGTTACCTATGGCGTTAGTCTGCAGATACGATGCAATGTTTCGTCGCAGATCTAGCTTGTACAATTTACAGCTTAACGCTAGCTCAAGGACACGGTCATCGTTGTAGGCCTATGTGTCGCGGTGTAATAATGATGTTTTGCTAACATATTACACACGTGACTACACGGTAGCCTACTGTCCTGGACAAAAGCACTTCACGGTTCACAGCCGGTAGTTTATTTCGTATAGCCTCATAAGTAACTGCAAAAGGTAACAAAGCGTGAACGGAAAGAAGTGCATAAATCTGGTTACATGCGATATAGTAGCACTAGGAGCGCAATAACTGCCACCCAAATCTAACTGACCGTCTCACCGTTTCAGAAATTTGACCAAAATCCGTTCAAAACTTTGTGAGAAGTAATCTTACCGACAGGCTAACTGAAAAAATAATAACTTTCCTTTCTTCGGCGGATGTAATAAAATTGTGCACGAATCTTGCGACTTTCGCGCGCACGCTATTTAATAGTCGGCGGTGTTATACTTTCAATTTTTAACTTTTTATATAAGCAATTTGTCTACGCTAGAGTACATGGCAAAAAAGAGTGAAATGATGAAACCGAATTCAATTTCGCATAAACATGTCCACGCGATGTTGCTGTTCAATGTCAAAAAGTACACGTAATTAGTTCATATTATGCAATCTACATGTAAACCGTAATGCAGCCATCTGCTACCATAGACTATTGCACTAGTCAGTGGCAAGCGTTTAAACTATTTTTTTTTAAATTTCGACTATTTGACTATTAGTCGATTAATTTGAATTAGCACTGCTATTCAATCAGAGGTGTGATGATACGAGAATGTTACGAGCTCGTTGATATAACGTGAATCTCTTCAAAGTACGCCAAGATGTCTTTATCATCTGGACTGGTGGTTGCGGCACATTTGTACGAACGTTTATGTAAATTTTTCTTACTTATTAGACACAGAATATTTCCAGGCAGCCCTATCAATAGTTTAGCGGCTATTGGTACGGCAATCGGATAATTATCCGGTCCTACCTGGGCCGGTTATTTATCTAACCACCTACGAGCACAGAACGGTGCTCGTAGGTACTGGCTAAGGCCTTGTTTCTGCGACGGTACGATGCGACTTAACCAAGGCCGAAATAGAAACCAAAATCTTAAAACCAAAACGGGTGACTGATCACTAGTTCTAAGTGGGCAAAGGCAAACCAGGCTGTGTCCCATCAGGAGCATTAGCTACCTATACGTTATTAGTTACCAGTACGCCAAGATGTCTTTATCATCTGGACTGATGGTTGCGGCACATTTGTACGAACGTTTATGTAAATTTTTCTTACTTATTAGACACAGAATGCTCATCTGCCATACGTTGGCCGTTGAGCCCGTAGGTGGATAAACCACATGACGCATGGCCAGTGCGACGCCAGACTTACGGTTACCTTTCCAGCCTCGGGGCATCACCGCCCTTTGACCGGTATCAAATTATACTGCTTGGTGAACATAGGCACATGTGTGTGAACAGCTTGCCCAAGGTTGTTACCTGACAGTGGCCCGACTCGGAGTCGATTCTGGGACCTTTCGGTCACCAAGTCTCGCTCGTTACCGTTACACAACCAAGCCACACTGATAATGGGGCACTAGTCCAGATTTGGCCAGGTTCCGACTTGCCATAGCCAGGGACCACCATAGCGAAGGGCCGACATGGCCAAGGTCCACCAAAACTAAAGATGCAATTTATCCCTCTTCCCTACATTACCGCTAATCCTAACCTTAACTCCATCCCTAAACCTTGCGCTGTTGGGATTATTGCCCCCTCGGAATACATGTAGTAAACTGTCCCTACCTAGAGGTACCACACAGTTTAAGACTGAGACCAAGACCATTAACCCATTTCGGTCTCCAGACCGATCTTCAGACCAAAAGGCGTACATGCGTGCATGTGCCTATATATAGACTACAACATGTGACAACGGATGACTGCGCGAAAACGTACTTAACTCAGACAGACACCGTGACCAATTGATGACAGGTAGCATTTACATTTTACAGCCGCGTGAATCTACTATTATACTGTATTTCAGTCTACGCCTAGTTCACGAACAGTGAACAACCGTTCGCCAAGTTCGACTGAAGCAAAACCGAACGCATTCGACGCTCCAACGTAATACTGTTCTTTATACTCTATAGACTTCCGCTAAGCGTCAGTGGAGGAGCTATCCTAACGTAGCGAACTACACTGTGTTTCAAAAAAACGGGCACCCTTTTTATTTCTTTCATAATTCACTCAAATGATGATCAATTTACACGAAATTTTTATCAGATGTAGCTGAAGAAATGCTAATTCAAAAT
>Ga0056128_1002795_pt1 | contig 20948 bp, 8 predicted proteins | sample WorMetLIZISLAND2_FD_71113 | JGI IMG/M metagenome (GOLD analysis project Ga0056128, IMG submission 71113) | Marine gutless worms symbiont microbial communities from Max Planck institute for Marine Microbiology, Germany - Olavius geniculatus... ... | reverse complement strand
ATGCGCAGTCAACGTTTTGGCCTTTAAAAACATGCCTATGTATAAAATTTTCACCTACAAACGGCCCTTAATCGTCATCGTAGCCTCGTAGAAGTTGTATAGTGAATAGGCAATGTGGACCTGGGAATTCCAAATATGTGGTAATTTTCGACCCCCTGCCTACAGGTCACGTGACACGGAGCATGCGCAGTGAACTTTTGGCTTTTAACATGGGCAAATGCAACTTGAGGCTTTATATCTCCGTAACGGTGCAAGATAGATGCATGGTTCCAATGGACCACCAATAGGAAACCACATATGCCGAGTCCAATGGTCACGTGACCGATGACGTCACGTGACCCCAAAGGTCAAACTCGTGACCCCAATATCTTTGGGGCCCCGTATCTCCGTACCCGTGCAAGATAGGCGCATGGTCATCACTGACCACCAATAGGAAAGTGCCCACGCCGAGTCCGATGGTCACGTAACCGATGACGTCGCGTGACCTTGAAAGTCAAGGTCGTGACCCCAATATATTTGGGGTCCCATATCTCCGTCAGCGCCTTCAGTAGCTTAGTGCCATTGGATCTTATACCGCGGTTACCAAGACACTGACACCTAGTCCCATAGGATACTGGACGTGCTTGCGGTTTTCTTCTCGTTTCAGTTTTTAAAAAAAATTTGATTATTGTTTTATTTTTTCTGATCTCAGATTTCTAGTTTTATTTCTTTCTGATTTTTTTATGTTTTACATAACAATAGGCTACTTTTTATAGGCTGTCAATAGTAATCATGTCTCAATCTGCAGCGGTTTGGCCGCAATTTTTACGTTGAGCGTAACGTCGCCAGTTCCTAAGCTAATAGCTTGTTTTTAAAGTTTTGGTTATCGTTATTTCATTCCTGTTTATTTTTTTCTGATCTCAGATTTCTAGCTTTCCTGCCATAACCATTTCAGTTTCTGATTTTTAAAAAAAATTTTACATAGCAATAGGCTACTTCTATAAGCCTATCATTTTCTCTCATTTCATTTCATTAAGAACATTTCCAGTTCTTTTCAGGTAGTTAAGGTCGATTAAACTGGCAGCTTGTCTGTCAGTTTTTCAGTAGAAATCGTCTATCGTATCGTATTGTAACGCACACATTCTCGTATAATATCGCAATATCGATATTTTCTGTCGGTCTCAACACAGCTGGATTATGGAGGTACATGTATAGAACGTTTGACGAAGAAGTCCGATCACCTGTCATCCGATAGATCGCTCAAGCATAGCCAGCGCAGCAACAACTGGCTGGCTGGCTGGCATGTGATCTTATGCAACGCATAGCAACTGTAGAACTTTGCAGCAGCTGCGTACAGAGCAATCAATCGATAGCTGAAGCCCAAGCATGGTCATGGTCGTCGGTAGTGTGAAATGACGTCTCAAGTCATGCCTAAGTCTAAGGCTAAGAAACGCGCCACTGTCGAGTGCTTCTAAATTACGAGCTGTTATACAGGGTGGGCCCAAAAATGACACTATTTTTCGTACACCTTATAATTTCAACAAATATTAGCCGATTTTCAATTTTTTACTCTCAGAATCATGAGATAAATTGTAATAAAACTATCACCATAGATCCCACCACACCTCAAGTGTGTCGCTACACTACCTTGTAAAATGTCAGTGTCTTAAGAATAACAATTAATAACAAAACAAGTTCTGCAGCAACGCATTTTAAGGAATTAACAACAGAAACAACGCGTGTGTTGTCTCAGTTATTGTCTAAAAACTTCACATCTCAAAGTTTTTTTACATTAAATGTTTAATGTGTCCGCTTTGCTGCTGGACGACGCATCCAAGACTGCTACGCCACTGACCAATGGCGCGATTAAACAAACTCTGCGACAGTTTGCCCCACTCAGCGACAATCGCTTGCTTCAGCTGGTTGATTGTCATGAATCATCAACATTGATAAGCCATCTGTTGAAGAACATTCCAAACCGCATGATTGACCGGATTTAAGTCCGGGCTGTTTGGGGGCCACATGCCAGCTCGATCAACGTTGATCACGCAACTGGTCAGTGGCGTTGCCGGCTTGAGTGCGGCGTCTGACATTAAACAAGGTAGTGTAGCGACACATTCTAGGTGTGGTGGAATCTATAGTGATAATTTTATTACAAATTGTCTCCTGATTCTAAAAGTAAAAAAATTGAAAATCGGTTAATATTTGGTAAAATTATGAGGTTTACAAAAATGGTGCCATTTTTTGGCCCACTCTGTAGACACGCCTGCATGCTCATGGCGTCTTGGGTTTAAATAAAAAAGTGGTCGGGACAGAAAGACGCAATTTTCCGACACGTGACAGTGCTGGAAACAAAAATGGGAAACACAGTTAAACAACGCAACAAAAAAAACCAATAAAATGCAAAATAAACATTAAAACACATAAGAAAAAAGCAAACAACAAAAATTACGCAAAAGATCTATTTAAATAAATACATTAAAGTATCCTTGGCTGTTGCTTAGTTCTTTTATTCGTCAAAGCAGTCAGAGAGCCAGCATAAAAAGACAAGAAAAAACGAAGTATAAGCCAGTAAACTAAAGTGATTAACAACAGAGCCGGATTTAAATCCGATTAAGCGTGTTCGGTTAAAATGTGAGACCCCGACCTTACCTAAATTTTGCTGTCAAAAAATAAACATGTAAGTAACGTAGCAAAATTCACATTTCGCAATAACGGCGTACAGAACACCGGAGCAGTGCTGCAGAAAGTAAACTTTTAAATGTCGCAGTGCGCCATAAAGTGGACCTCACAAGTCAGAAAATATCCAGCTAGTGGCTTGTGGGTGGCTCTTTTTTGTGGGACCCCTGTTCAGTAAAACTTGCTAAGCACGTATAAACACCGTGTCCAGAAAAAAACATCCCAAACATTATCGATTGTCACTTGAAGAAGGGCTATCCAATTTCAATAATTTTTAATACAAATATTTCTGGCACAACTGGCCATCAAATGACCGTTCAATATTCTACCTCACCCAATGTCTGTGTCTGCACTACCTGGGGAAAACATGACAAACGAAATATTCCTTGAAATGAACAGAAATACGTCAAAAAGCATCCCCAACATTATTGATTGTGACTTAAAGAAAAATTGACAGATTTTAATAATTTTTTGTGCAAACATTTTTGACACCAATCGTTTTAATTTCTACCTCACCAAATGTTGTCTGTTTCTGCACTACCCGGAAAAACCCCAACATGCAAAATAGGATAAAAATGCAATATTTCGTTGATTTTGTTCCCCCAGGTAGTGCAGAAGCAGACAATGGGTGCGGTAAAAAATTAGACAGTCACTTGATCGCCAGTTGTGTCAGGAATATTGGTGTCAAAAATTATTAAAATTCGATAATTCTTTCTTAAGTTGCAGTCGAAAATGTCCGGGATGTTTTTTTCTAGACATGATGTAGATTCCTTGGCTAACGATTTAACTGGCCAATAGAATGAGCGACAATTTGACGGACGAACCGATGACTTTGAGAGCGGCGTTTGCGAGGATGGATCCATGATCGTTAGCGGCCACACACTGTAGCACGGCGTTATCCTGAGTACTCAGCACCCCTCTGTACGTTACACGATTACCCTCTACTCGACGCCTTGGGTTGAAATCAGCTGATCCAAACACACAGAGCACAGCAATGCATACGTTTCAACACTGTCTGCAGTGGTATAAACTCGTACTGCGTACTCGCTTACCCACTACAGCAGTGCTTGAAGTAATACTGCAGCAAGAAGCTCAGCTATCGCTGAGATAACAGGGCCATCCATGCCTGTGCAACATTCTTGAATCCGGGAGAAATTATGTACGGGAAGGATTATGTCTCCGGAACGATTGTCTCTGAAAAGATCATGTCAAAGTTCTGCCAAGTTAAAACTACTCGTCGACTACATGTTGGTGCAAAATTTTATCAATCCATCTCAGCTGTTCACGAGTTATCATGTTAACAGAAAAAATACTTAGCCACGATGTTGAAAACGCTACTGTCGTTGCTACCGCGGACAGTAATAAATGCTGGCAAGCTTACAGTCGATGGGCAGTCCGTTGATGAACCAAGAGATGCGAGGTCGCGGTATTCCGTCGGCTTGGCAGTCAAACACGACGTCCTCCTCCTCGTTGACGAGTTTGTCCTCCGGCGGGTTATTCCGCCTCCAGTACGGCAATGCTGTACACACACGCGTACATGCAGTACAAAATTTCCGAAAAATTTTCATAACATTTTCCCAGGTCCTTCTTAGATTTTCTTAATTCACCTCGCCAGCAGTCTTATACTTAATACTACGTTTTTTACTGAAAAATGTGTAAATATCGTTTTCTTACTATGCTGTTTCTACGTTAAACTTTTTGCGGAAGTTTGCCTATGAATGTCGTGGAAAATTTTGTAAACTAGGCCCCGGAGCGATGCAGGCGAACTGAACACGTCACTCAACAGGTGACAACCAGTAGCATCGTCGTTCTTCCTCCCCTAAATTTTTGCCTGTAGAACAATCTCTTCTTGTGGGCAAGCTGGCTGCTCGCGAGCTTTAATGCAGAGCCGCACTGTTGCTACCGACTCTCGGAGCGGACAGACAGACGCTGTCGCTCGCACGCTGACACACAGACACGCTGTACAATAATAAGGGTCGTACTAACAGTGAACAACGAGTCGTATGTCAACGGAGGCAGGTGAGCTGTCAGGACTGTTGCTAGCCGTACATCGGTATATGCCTTCATCATCGACCTCAACGTTCGTTATCTCAATCTCGGTGCCGTGACCTTCTCGAGTCACTCGGATGCGATTGTTCCACGCTTTGCCGTCAGCGCGACTCCATTCAACCTTCGGCGTCGGCCTGAAACACAATCGAGCGCGTATAATATAAAGTCACACCGCTTTCTGCTTTAATTGCTACAAATACCCAATACCTCAGAGCGAGTGACCCTCCAACTTCAGTGTTGTGAATGCAGATTTACGCAGCAAAACTAACCAAATTTATATGCCTTACATATATTTTTCTGGAATTTCCCTACGCCCAAAAATACGTTTGCAGCCGGGGTTTCCCGGCCGAAGATAGGAAGCTTCCGGCGCTTCACCAGACTCCATAAGTGGTGGAAAAGCGTGTGGTTCACTGCCCCCTCTCAAGAACTCCGCCCCACTCTCGGCTTTGGGAAAAAGTTTATTTTACGTATAGGCCTACTATTATAATAGTACTATGAAGTATGTTACGGTGTCTACACGATCCAGTAAACGTCCAGCATTAGCACCTGTATTTTGAATACATTTGCTGGAAGTTTGCTGGACGTTTGCTGGATCGTGTAAACACTCCATTAGAGACAGCAACGTCAGACGTTGATTAAACTGATAAATATTTACAGTCCGGCAAAAATGCATTTCAATTTCTTGTTGCTGCCTTTGATGGCGACATCTGGTGACGGCGAAGACCACATCTTGGACGGAGGCAGATAACTCGGCACATCTATACGCACAGCAGACAGTCTCTCTAATTATATACTACATGTACAACGTGCAAAATGGGCCTATGCAAATTAACCGATTTAATAGTCCGAAAAAATTCAAAAATCCAATAACTTTGTCGCATGCAGTTACCGATAATGAAATGCCTGTTTGCAACTTTACGTGAATATGAATATGTCAGAAACGTGCAAAATTTCCCTTCACAAATCACAGAAATTGCTAAGAAAATAGCAAAACAAGTTAGGGGATTAGGCTTACTTTTTGTCCCACCGTGTGGGCTATAACGAAGCTATCAAATCAACAAGAAAACATAATTAGCTGAAAAAGTGTGTTACAAACTTGACAGCAACTGCTAACACCAAAAATCTTGAGCACGTGTAGATCTATAAATAGCGCTAAATCTAAAACAAATTGGATATTAAAATTTTATTTTTATTTCATTACACTACCGGCAATGCAGTCAAATACCCGTAACTTGATGGCTGCCTGTAGTAAAACATAAGCTGCGGCTGCTAAAAAGGCTGCGAAGCCACTGTTAAACAAAAATAAATAAAAGAAAAAAATACTGAATTTAACGAAACTTCAATCTAATTCTGTCTCACTGTATAGAGCCAATTATTCTTGTTGTCACAGGTTATACTCTTCTATTGAAATCATAGCAAAGTATATCATTTTTAAGATGATACGCCTGAAAAAACCAGTTATACAGTCTTCCTTACCATTCGCTGTTTGAGTAAAACGCTTGCGTTTCTTTTCTGCTGATGTCTCACGCGCTGGTAATCTAACTCTTGGCCTTTACAAGTAGGTCTATGTCTTAATACAGACGCTACAGGTTTTTGATAATCTAATCATTCGCCGACTTGGCCTTGCACAAGCGATTTCGCCTATAGCTACCAATTTCTCTATCGCCCGGTCTGTCGTCTGTCGTTTGTCACACTCATGCACCTTGCTTAAACTGTTGGACGGATTTGCATGCCATCCGGAAGGCACATCTGTGGGCTCCAAGGACAAATGGTGTCACATGGGGTTCTTGACCCTTATACACCGTGGGCCATAAAAAACGTGGCACTTTACTTTTGTCTATATTTTCACCAATTATTGACCAATTTTTATACTGGAACACTCTGCGGACAATTTGCAATAATGCAATTATTATATATCCCACCACATGGTAAATGCGTCACTACACTACCTTGTAAAATATAAAAGTAAGCAAAAACTAACGTCAATAACAAAAAATTAGGTAAATGAAAAAAACACTTCAGACCAACATTGCGATGAATGATCCGTATGACACTAGACTGTGTTAGACCCACACAGTTTAGGGTCACACAGACCATTCACTGCAATGTTGATCTGAAATGTTTTTCCCAATTTTACCAAAATGCTTGTTTCTTATTATCGTTATATACGCACATTTTATTAATATTTCATATGGTACAGTAGAGACGCATTTATGGTGTGGTGGAATGTGTAATAATTACGTTAATGCAAATTGTCCGCAGAGTGTGCCAGTAAAAAAGTTAAAAATCAATCAATAATTGGCGAAGATATATACAAAAGAAAAGTGCCACGTTTTTTGGTCAACCCTGTAAAAAGAAAATATTTGGTTGTAAAACCTTCAACCAAAACACTGCTGCCCTTTGCCTGGCGCATAAAAAATAACGATTTCGTATCACAGCATAAAATGAATAATTAAAAGAAATAATTTTAATGATCTGTAAGCTATTACACGCCATACGGTCTACACGCCAAAACCGTCATAGTTCTACGCTTCAATATAAGCTGTACCGTAATCCATGCACTGTATGGTTAGTTTATCAAATAAAACCGCGAACATGCAAATGAAGCATAAAAAAGTGCATGCAAGCTCGCAAAGCTAACATTTCCCTTTATAACCAACACGAAGGTCAACTCAGCCTTCCATCCGTTCGGGGTAGGTAAATCTAATACTGGCCTGTCTTGCTGGGAATTGAAACGGGGCGCGTTCACCTGTGTCCGGTGGCCGGTAACAGTGTGTGATCTCACATGGCAGGTGACGCTCCGTAGCTCTGCGATGGATTTCCCATAAAGAGTTATAGACAAAAGTCATCCCCGCACACCTCGTCAGTCGTCTGCGACCGAGTCCCGTACCTCTGGCAATCGGTCGTACTTTCTGGTCGTCTCCCTGTACGAAGGCGCCGAGTAGCGGGTTGTTAACGATGCAGACGTAACGCATCTGATCGCCTCGTGGCAATAGAGAGTCGGCCTCGATGATGTTAGCGATGTGAAGATATCCTACAGACGACAGCATCACAGGAGCACAACGTGCATGTGACGCGCCACACGCCACAGTGCAATTGTAGTGGTAATTTTTTTCTTTGGTAGAACTCCTCCCCTTCTTTCCCTTTCCTCCAGTTAGAAACAGGTCCCTTGAATCCACCTAGGGGGTCTGGGAGAGCATTGTAAGTTCCTCCAGCGGGATCCGGGGGCGCAACCCCATTTTAGAGCATTTCATCAACTTGTTCCATGTATTTTAACTCCAACGGCGTTTCCTCCCAAAAATATTTGGGGAACGGCGTTCCCCTTGGTTACAGCGCTGATACGAAACCACTAGCGCCAAGCCATGGCCTCCACTATGGCTGACGCTGTTTGGGCTGTAAGGAAAAAGTATTAAAGACTCGGCGCTTCCCAACCATTGGCTGCTGCCGATATCATAAAAAAGCCGTTTCTGTTCTAACATTATAGATATTTTCTCCGATACTGTCATCCATTTTATTGTCTTTTTGTTGCCCAGAACGCTGACTGCAAAGCTTTTGGGTTGGCTGTAAATGCTACAGTATCAGCTAGCCTCTTTTCTCCAGAAAACTGTTTTAGGCCTACTATTGTTGCACGAAAGTGTTTCAGCCTGTGGCGTCTGTTATCAGCAATTGGTGTGATGGCAATGACAGTCGTGAAATACAGTAGGCTTAATAAATAAACTTGATTGTAAAATGCATCAAATTTGGGTTGTTTCCGAAAACCAGTGCAGCTGGCAGACCAGAAACATAAGTTTTCGTACGCGCACGTGCGTGTGACCTTCAAATGACATTTGACTTGATCTTAATCCTTAGCTACCGTAGTGCATCTTGTTACGTTCTAGTCGCACCGTAAAAAGTGGTCATTGACTGAGCAATGGTCATCAGTTTGGCTGCAAATTAGTCAGTCAGTTATTTCCATGCATTTGTTTGTAAGGCCACGTATATGGGAATCAAATAAATAACTCTTATCGCATTGCCAGTCAATGACCACGTGACCTGCTAGCAGCCAATGGCGCAGAACGACACCGGAAACAAAGTCACATTAATACATATAGGACAATATCATCATCACACATAAGTTAGCATAATAAATAATCGTCATCATTATGGTACCGATAGCTTTCAATATCAGTGACTCCGCATCACGAAGTCACGAAATAAGTAAGCAATAACGTTAAGTGTGATGACGATATAGTGTCTACTTAACGCACGATGCTTTTAGTACAGTTAGAAGACGGCCGCCGGGAAGGGCTACAGATGACCGGTCATCGGTCAGCATATACCTGTGGACTGGACAGGCTTGACCATCTGGTCATTGCCCTGGACATTGCCTCTCACGACGCGGTTGAATGCGGCACACACGTAGCGCGAGCCACGGGTGCTCTCGTCGCCCGGCAATACGTTAGCAAAATACAAGTTGCCTGCGTCCATATAGGTAGAAGTAGCGTTTGACTTATCTCTGTCCAGAAGCTAGATTATAAAGCGGTGTTTCCATTCGACGTAACGCACGCAACGTACGCAACGCAACTGACAGTGGGGTCGTGGCAGTGGGACCAGAGGCAATTCACCCTTATTCCTCTAAATTTTGGGCTGCCGGAAAATTGTCGTAAAATCTTTTTGTCGTAAAGCTGTTCGTTCAGAAATGCAAGGTGTGGAGCTGTAAACCTCCACTTAAAAAATTTGCAGGCAAAATCTAAATTTGAGCACCAATAATCTTCTCTGTCGGAAATTTGCAGCTATATTGCAACTTCTTGCTCCGCCTACGTTTTTTTACCGAAGACGCCACTAACAACGGTCGTAATACCCCGTTTACACGATCGAACAAACATCGAGCAGACATCGAGCAAATGTATTTAAAATACACGTGCTAATTGTTTGATGTCTGCTCGATGTTTTCTCGACGTCTGCTCGATCGTGTAAACGGGACATCCAGCTAGCCCGACGAGCTATGGTAATTAGCATGCTAATTAGGAGGGCGGGCGGGTTGTAATTGGAAGGCACATATAACAAGTGATCAGCTGTGGGCTAAGCACAGGCTTACATTTGAGCCAGGGGCGGGGTTCCATCAGGCCTGCTTGATGTTTGCTTGACGTTTGCTCGATGTTTGCTCGATCGTGTAAACGGGGTATAACGGACGTAGGGGCGCAACCCACGTAGCTTATACCCCGTTTACACGATCGAGCAAACGTCGAGCAAATGTATTCAAAAATATACGTTCTAATTGCTCGACGTCTGATCGACGTTTGCTCGATGTTTGCTCGATCGTGTAAACGGGGTATTACGCAACGACCGCTTCCGTCCTTGTGTTATGGCTGTTGCGTCAGCTGCGTTTGTTACGTACTTTCTTGCGTGCGTTGCGTTAATAAACGAAAACTCGGCTACAGGCTGGTTGAAATGCTCACCGACACAGCTGTTTAGCGAAAGCAAAACTGTGCGATCTATATACGGAATTAAAAAAACCTATTTCTCTTCATTTTCTTTTCGCCGCAGCTTATAAGCAGAAAAAGATAACGTGCTATTATCTCTCTAAATATTAATATCATTACCTTCTGAGTGTAGTCTATGTAAGGTCAAACTCAGATATGTGAACCAGATCTCGGGTCAGGTCGGCCAGACTCCGATTGACTTGGCCAAATTTGGTCTAACTAGCTCACAAAATTTGAATTTGTTTCTCTGAGTTTCAATCAGTCTTACTGAGAAGCAATATTGACACCAGTTTACACTGCGACTGCGAGACCACGGACACGGGCCGGCTCTCGCTAATACTCATTGCGCTTACCCACGGAGGGATGGCCAGGCTGAGTTGAATTGGGTGACTGGTAACACATACTGGGGCGGTTTATTCGTCCGCCTATCCTTGAAGCTGAAAGCGTTTCGGCAACCAATTGTAGTATTTTCAAATAAATATTATGCCTTTTCGAATATTTTATCCTGTTCGCATGCTGCTTCTACGAGGAAGGTGGCCGTTTCTGCATATGACTGGAACAGGAGGGCATGGCCGAATTGCTCCCTCCGAGATAGGCCAGTGAGTTGGGTCAACTGTGAGTAGGTAAAAAGCGACTGAGATAGTAAACCAAAACGAACCGTCGTAGTCGAGTAGAACGCGATCGTCGGTGTCGATGGCGGCTAGGATGGTGGAGCCCGGTTGAGTGTAGCCCCAGTAGACGCTGCCAGTCGGGTAACTGTGAGGCGGCGTACAGCGAAGAGTCTGCGAGTAGCCGACTGTTGGCGTGTGCACGAGCGGATCACGAACTGTTGGGAACGACTGGATCTCTGCAGAAAGCAATGCATTCTAATCTGTGCCGGATTTGCGATTTGCCAAAAGGGAAAGGTCTGGAGGTTGAGTCTCCAGTGGAGTTCAGGAGCAGAGCCCTCGTAAGAAGTAAGGAGGGCGTTGTTCCTGAAGCTGAAAGATTTTTATCAATTTAAATGCAAAAGATGAAAAAATCCTAAAGATTTAAACGAAAAATACTGTATGCAGCACTTCTTTATGCGGTAGCGAAGACCAGCCCTTACTTTTGGTGAATGGGGGAGAGATCGTCCGTCCGGTCCGTCCACTGATCCGCCACTGATCCAAATATTTAAGCTGTGCTTAAGCTGGGACTTCGCTCACTGAAGACGCTTATCGGAGAGCATGTATACGCGTTTTTCCTTTCACACTAATAACTGCGTTAACTTCGAAAGACGTTGAAAATCGAATTTGCAGTATAATAGGCTAATCTTCTAGTAAAGTTTAAAAACGTTTAAAAGACTTTCTAAATGTAAATTTACCAAGTTTTGCGGACATACCTGTGCAATGCGTCACGTAGTCCCTAACCAAACTAAAGCAAGTTACAGAAAAGCTAGGCCTACGATCTTCTTGGCAACCTTTAATTTCAAACTTTTTAAAACAGAAATTCACAAAACTACACTGCTAAGCCTTGCTCAAGACTAAGTACTGTCCGCACGCACCCGCACCCGCACTATATCATGCACACAAAACCACACACGAAAAAACCACGTGATTTTGACCGTGGACCTGTGACCATGATACTCAATGGTTTTTCAGAGATTGCCAAGGTACACGTTCGTGCAAAATTTCATCAAGCTAACTGCAGCGGTTCACGAGTTATCGTGCTGAGAAAGAAAAAAACGCAACCGAAAACAATACTGCCGTTGCCACTGGTGACAGTAATGATCGCTGTAACTACTGACCGGCTATCTGTACTTTGGTCTTGATGCTGACGGCCGTGCCCAGTTCATTGTGCGCAAAGCATTGGTATACGCCGTCGTCTTCTCTCGTGGGGGACTTGATGACGATGCTGCCACCTGGAGGCTGAACAATTATCTCCGACTGTCCGCTCCCCGTCTCCAATACCTGCCCGTCCTTCTTCCACACGTAGCTGTATACAGAGTGAACCAAAAAAACTGCACTGTTTTTGATCGTCTATAACTTAGCGATGGTTTGTGGCAGAAAGGCGTCTGATGTCAGGGGTAAAACGGGGTAGTAAAGGTTTATGAAAATTTAGCAAAGAATACTTGATCGCACTCACACGCGTTTTAAACTTATTCGAGATAAAATTTGTAAACGTTGGTACATGACCATATAAAACGCCTTTCTGATAGGTTAGTTATTATTTTTGATCGTCAATACTCAGTTCTCGAAAGCAGAAAAAGATTCATAAAAATACTTTCTGACATTAATCGTCGCTAAGTAAATAACGCTCTAAAACAGTTAAAATTTTTGCACACCCTGTACACCGTCGTTCACAAATACGTGCCACTAAACTTTTGTCCATATCTTCGCCAAATATTGACCGATTTCAATAATTCGTTTACTAGTACCCCCGCGGAAAATTTGCAACAAAAATGTACAATATCATTCTCACTGCGCCTTAACCGTGTCGCTGCAAATTTTTCTTAAAATTAACTTACACTAGGCTTACCTTGTGAGATACTATTTTTTAAATCATGTAATCAAAACCAATATGTTTACGAAACCTATGTCGAAAAGCAATTTTTGCCAATTCTCTACGAAGACAGCAGAATTCTAATAGGTTAGTTATTATTTTTAACCGTCAGTTCTCAGTTCTCGAAAGCAGAAAAAAATTAATGAAAATACTTTAATGTTATTACACTAAAAGTGTGTTCAAAGCGACAGAAATAAACCGAACTGAAATGACATACACCGTGTCTCAAAAAACAGTCAAAATTGTTCTTGTCATAACTTCGTCAAATTTTCACCAACTTTAATAATTTTTAACACAAAGATGGCCAAGAAAATAAAATTATGTAAGGTTCACTCATTTACCACCTCACCTAATTTGTGTCAACGCACTACCGTGTGAAACACAGATGCTTCAAACTGTTACATTATGCGGTGGTTATTTGTATCGGATTGCTTACCTTTGCATCATCAATTCGACAGAGGGTGCCACGTGGTTTAATAATTTTGTGGTATTAAATATTTTATGGTAAAAACAGCAGACAACAAAATATTTGACTGATGAGCTTAAAACACGTCTAATCGATAAGTGAATGCCGTTTGATCAGTCGTTTTTTTGATTCAGATATCAACCAGTGGCGTTGCATCCAAGACATTGTCTTTGTATGCGAGGCCCACTTTGAACATAAATTCTGATAATTTGCAAGCGATTTGTTACACAAACTTAGAATTCTGCCAAATAATTCACATTAAAATTTATTTTGTGTTTAATTAAGTTGTTACAGCGTTTACTTGGAAAATAACTCAGGGTTATGCAAGAATTTGAAACATTTATGTATGTTTCACACGATAGTGCGTTGACATAAATTAGGTGAGGTGGAAAATGAGTGCACGCTGCATGATTTCATCGTATTTGTCATCTTCGTGCCAAAAATTAAAGAATTCAGTAAACATTTGACAAAGTTGTGGAAAAAATATTTTGATTGTTTCTTTTCTGAGACACGGTGTAGTTTCGCTTTTGAAGTGCGCGCTGCGGTTCTCATTTCAGTTCATTTATGTCGCTCTTAACACACTACAGGGCCATTGATCCGAGCGATTATTGTTATCATTTAAAATACATTTATTAAACAGAACTTTTTACGTGATTTCTGCACACAACCAATGGTTTCAAGACTTTCAACGTTTAGAAATTATCGCTGAACGCAAAAATTAGGCTACTACATAATTATAACGCACTCTGGGTTGCCGTCGGCGACGCAAGGCAATTTGACGTCTTCCTTCGGTTTATAAGCCGTCTCGTTCGACCGCGGCTGTTGCTGAATATGAGGCGCTACAATACATGAGCCAATTACAATACACCGAACATAAGTAACTAACTAACTGTACATGAAACATTTTTAGACTGTAACCAATCTAATGCACGCCGTTGGCATTATTATATCATATGCTGTCATCAAAACTATTCTATTCCACCTATTACGCATGTGTCATAGTCCCCGAATCAATTTAGTTCTCCACCTATAAAGCGTGACTACTTCGTCGCAATCCATTCACCATAAGTTTTTTAGTATCGTCAGCGGCAGATAATCTGAAAAACATAACCGGGTAGAACATTATCTCTGTTCTTTGTCTGACGGACGTATCGGTAAACCGTAATAAAATCAATTTGCTAAGAGGCGACATCGCTGATCGATGCTGCCAGCCGGTAAATCATAAGCAATTGCATGCTTTGGCTGCGGGTTTAAAGTTACCGTTAATGCCCTGAGTGGGAGAGAGATCCCTATCCGACACAATGTGTCACTGGAATCCACAGGCGTACCTGCCAAATGGCATGTAGATCCGTCGAACATTTTAAGCATGGTGAACGATTGTGACAGACAACAGTCAGACAAACAACGCAAGCTACGAAAAAATCTAACTAAAGTCGGAATCGACTGCAGCAGCGGCAATGATTTCAACTAAAACGAAAATGATAAACAGAAAGTTTACCGAAACGATATACTTGCCTTCGCTGACTACCGCCACGACACTTGGTGACATCCAGCTAATGATGCAGAAGGACGACAGGATCAACAGCGTTTCCATGGCAACTGCCGCCGAACTCATCGTGATCTTGAGCTAACGTACAAGGTTAAAAATCAACGAGGTAAAAAAAGTTCGCGGCCCGTCTGTTGCTGAAGCTTGTGATATTATAGTTCAGAGGTTTATCGATATGATCCGACTGTTGTCACTTCACAGTGCAATATTATAAAATATGAGATCGTCCTAGGCCTATCTGCTATCCGCCCGAGTGAGTAAACTGCGACGTCTTTCGGTGTCTCTAATGGTTTGTTTGTCAACAGATCGGCGGCTACAAAAAAGCAACCATTTCAGCGCTCGTTATGGTGTCGCCGCAGCGGGTATGAGAGCGAACGACGTCATGCGGACAAAACGCACTCTGCGATCGACCTGAAGCGTTTGTATCGCGATCAGCTGCAGACTTCTCTCTTCTCTCTCTACACCTGCGGCATCTGCATTGACACCAGCTTGCGCCCGTCTGTCTCTGTTGTATTGTGTTGTCTCGAGGGCAATGGGTGGTCCCGCGGTATATAGTGAGAGCAGCTGAAGAGATCGCCGGCAGCACGCTAATGACGCCAGAGGTCACGTGAAGGTCACGCGATCGATTCCACGCACCGAGCCGGGCACCACCTGCAGACACACCCAGAAAACACTGTTTACATAGACTGCAGACAGATTAAAAACAAAAACCAAATTTATTTGGCAAAAAGCGGAATAACTCGTTTGTACTCGCCAGAAGGCAGCGAAAAACTTGCGGCTTGGTTGCAATTTGCCCGATAATCTCCCCCTCTTCTGGAAAGTGAGGAACCCAATCTAGCACAATGTGCATGTCGTTGCACCCGTCCTGCCGAAAGGCATCTAAATCCGTCAAACGATTTAAACAGGGTGCACGACTGCTCCAGACGAGAGACGGACAGACCACGATACGGAGAAATGTGTCGGATTAGGCGAAATCGCTTACGTTGCAAGAAGCGATTTTGCCTAGACATTAACGATAAATTAACACTTAACTTCCACGAAAAAAATTAACCGCTTTGTACACGTGTTTGGGCTCTACTTGCTGTACAGCCTAGCACTGGCAGCTTTCCACGATCGACGACGAGCGTTTCCCGTCGCCGCAGCAACAACTTGGAACAGTCGGCGGTGTGTCAACCATCAGAAATGGTGTCATTACAGTGTCTGCGAACATTTAGGATTAAACTTACATTTGCTTTCCGCTTCTTTCCCGTAGCTGACTGTAAAGATACTGCGGTGCCGTAAGCAATTTTTACTTTAAATATTGTAATCGTTTTGTATTGCATTGCGGACTACCAGTCGATCTCCCTGTGGGTGGGCGCTCGCACGTGCAGTCCACGCAGATCAAAGAGCAATGCACCGCCACACCACTGACACTACCACAGTCCTGCATGCTGTAGATGAGTCTAACAGACTCCTAAAAGATGCTGCCGCCGCTACTGTTGTTGCTGCTGCTGCTGATGATGATGATGAAGCCGTTGTTGGTCACCACTGGCCGACATAGGTGACCAGTCAACGGCTTGCTATACGGTTGGCGACGTTAATATCCAATCAACGAAGTTACACTACACTGAGCCTGTTAGTACAGGTCTGTCTGCTAGCGAGTAAACCATTTCGGTACAAAATTAGCCAACCTAGTCGACTCAGTCTCCTATCCTCCGCGAGACGATAAAATGAATATTAGCTTGCTTTCGGTTTCTGCTTAAAGACGATGGTGAATATAATTTAGGCGAATCAAATTGTCGTGCTAGAACATGACGAAACGAGACGTGGCAGGATATCGCTAACCATGCTCCTTATTGCAAATCCGCTATGACAATAAACGGTTTTTGGAACGATAATCGGTTTAACCTCTGATAAAGTTATTAAAGAAACTTGGCGGTGTTTTTCTGAGTTACAAGATATGCACATTATTTTGGAAATAGGCGACGACAGTGAGCAAACATCGATGGCTACTTCACTGTATCATGGGCCTAGAGTGGCCACTGTAGTGCTGCTGTTGCCAGCAAATGGAGACTGCCACTACCGGTATACAGGTAGAAGCGTCACGGTAGTAGCAAGGTAACGCGGCACAGTTGTTCGTAGCAAGTTCCTGCTGCTGCGGTGCGTCTTAACCCTTTCAAGACAAATGTCGTTGTATTTCGAGTTTTTCAGCAGAGAGCGAGCCTGCTAGAACATTTTATTATTTGCTGTGCAACACCAGGGGTCAGATACACAAAACTTCGCATGTCAAACTGACGAGAAAAACTTGCAGAAAATCACGTCCTAAAAGCTTTTTTTGAAATTCTGGAAAAGTTTTTTGTTAATTAGATCCTTTTTATTTTGTTTTAGGTGGCTGCGCTATATGTCTTGTTACCATTTGCGAGACGGAAGCACGACACATTTTACGTTGTTTAAAAACTCAAGAGATAAATAATTATAATATTAACATTATGTACCAAAATAAGTACAAAAATCGCACGTTTAAGATTGGATATCCCGGCAAGTACCAAATGTGACTATCCCCTAACATTGAGGGTGAGTGTACGAATCGGCACTGTTTGTGATAACGGACGGACATGCGCGCTGGGGGGGGGTTAAACGCGGATGCTGTTTGATGTTTGGCAAAGATGACTGACAACGTCAACTGCTGCCGCCGCTGCTGCTGCTGCTGCTGCTGCTAACGAAAAGTCAATAAACAGGTGATGGGGTTAATCGTCGGTCATCATCCGACGAGTGATGGTTGTCACGTTCTTACGCTACGGACAAGATCGATTTTGCCGGAAATCTTTCACAAGGTAGTCTGGTGACGCTCTTGGAGAGTGTAGTGGTGGGATCTTTACTGTCGATTCGTCTTCGATAAAAATCTACCAAGAGCGTGTTAGTAAAAGTATTTTGAAAATCGGTCAATTTGTGTTGCTTTTTCGACTCACTGTGTGAAATGACTAGTAGGGCCTGCCTATAGCATTTCGTCAAATGCCACAAAATCGGTCGTTTCAACGGGTTGACGACTTGCGAGACATGTAAAAAGTGTAGACTAACATATACATAAGATCGTTCCTGTTTTTTGCCCAATGCGTCGCGAGCTAAAACTCTCTTTACTTAAATGCCAACTCCGCTATTGCGATTTCTCCTGCATTTATTTTCCAGCAGGTTATACAACTATAGTCCACAACAAATCGGAGCTATAGTGGAGTTTGAATCTTAAGCCGTATATCAACTCAGTAATAGGCCTAAACACCACGCTTCTTTACCACATGTGCAGTAAAAACGATGACGCTTTAACGGAACAAACAGAAGCCTGCATGCCGTCGTTTAAACTCAGCACTTGTCCATGTCCATAATGCCCACGACATGCATAAACGATTGTACATGTAGGTAGCATGCTATAGGATAGGCGCTATATATATATGGTCTGTATTTGCTCCAATAGAGATGCAAGCATGCGTAATAATCGACGTCAATCGCGCGTCTCAACAGGTGCGCAGAAGAAGGTTCACGGCTATCAACACCGGTGTAGTGAAAAATTCGTCGCACCGAAAAATTATTCCCACACGCAGCAGTACGGGTTAGGGTTGAGATTAAGGATAGGGTTAAATTTAGGGTTAAGGTTAAGGTTAGAAGAAGGGTTAAGATTAGAGTTAGGATTGGGGCTAGGGTTGAGGTTAGGGTTAGGGTTAGGGTTAGCGTTAGTTACATTATGACAATATGGAGGTGAGAAGAATTTTCCAGGTGCGACAAATTTCCCACGACACCGGAAAACTATCTGTAACCTTGTGACTTTTTGGCATCGATATGGCCTCAACGACTAACGCCTTTAGAATCCGCGTACTGTCGCGATATTATTGCGTACGGTAAGTGATCTTGACTTCGACCTCTGAACAGAGAAAGTTTCCAATGCGTTGTACTTGTACCGGGAGCTACACTGCGACATGCATGCTTGAAGACAGTATGTATACGGTCATCCTCGCATTTAAGTTTTCCGTGCAGACCAAGCGACTTTCTGCTTTGACCGCTCGCCATCAAAACGGCGCTGCTGATGTGCCAGTGTCAATTACTACCAAGAAATTTTCATCAACCAGATTTCGCCACTTTGTCTGACACATGCAGACGGACGGACAGGTGGAAGGAAAGCGATGCTTAACGGGGACAAAACTTTTTACGCGCAAAAGCAGCTACTGCTTTCAGCGCGTCTTAGCCATCGCAGTTCTGTCCGTCTGTCTGTCTGTCTGTCCGTCCGTCTGTCACACGGGTGGATCGGTCAAAAACGGTGCAAGCTAGGATCACTAAATCTTCACCGTCGGCTGCCTAGAAGACTCTAGTTTCAGGAACCGTACAGCTTTTCCATAAATTCGAAGGGAGTCACCCCGAACGAGGGCGTTAAATGAGAGGGGGGTGAAAAAAATTTGCGATTTTTGGCCAATAAGTCGCTGTATCTCAGAAACGGTGCGACATAGGGCCCAGGTTACTATTAATTACTAATAGGAAGTCGTACACTGGTTCTCGAGCGCCACCAAATTCAATGACCTTGGATGACCTCAAAACGTCAAAATAGGGGTTTTATGGATTTTTGAGCGATTTCGGGCTGCAACACAAGTCTTTATCATTCACAAGATGGCGCCACGCAACTATCGTTATGCGATCCAGATAGAGAATTTGGTATTTGTATATTAACTTAGCGTGAACACCCCAATTTTCAGCTAAACTACTAAGCAGGAACTGCTATAGGCTTTCGCGCGTCTCGTGAGCATTAGCTCAAATTTCTTGTTGTAATTTGTCATAAAAATAGTTAACATGTGACATTGCATGGCTGCGACTTTTTATGTAGGTCAGCGTGAGTTTCATGTATATAAGTCAGCTCGGTCGTGTCACGTGCATGCATGTTGCGTGTTCGTATATACACACTAACAGAGCTAATGAATGCAATTGGAACAAAATATCATCGAACCTATGCGTCGGATTGCTTGAACGTGTAGGTACAGTCAATATGCAGCCGGCGACACATGTACAACTGGTTTTCTCGATCATTAACGACACGAACGTTAATTATTAGGCCTAGGCCTATACACCACCGGTCCAAACAATTAGACACGCGATCGTCGCGGTCTTCCTTGCGTCTACTGGATGGCGCAAAAAGTGACAGCGTACGTCAATATACCGGTAATGCCATATAAACTGCAGAATAGCAGATAATTATAATACTGTTTTTAGACTTTTAAATAATTTTGACATACGCTATTAATTATTAACCGTTACTAGCGCATTTACTTGAAAACATGTTCATAATCGTTTCGGAACTAAGTTGTTTTCATACAAGCTGCAAATTGTAAATCAAACAGAGCTCATCGTTAGTTAATCCAACCGTCGTGACAAAGTTACAATTTTCTTCGCACAGAAACACACAGAACCTGCTTACATCGGCAGCTGAAAAACGACGCCATTTAATGAAGATAATTCAAAAGTAAAGAAAAATAAAAATGCAATGCATCTCACATGGACGAAAACTCAAACAAGAAAAAATGTCACATTTTTGGCCCATCCGGTATGTGCCTATGTACTACCATGGCGCGATAATCCGTCAGAATTTGCCACAGTGCAAATCGACACCGCAAAAGCTCAGCGCATACATGACTGTCGATCCAGCGTTGAGGATGAAGCACTGATCATGGCTCATGCCGACTGCAGTTATCAGCAGTCAGTGTATCCAGATTTAGCCAGATCAAAGCACACCGGTATTAAGATTGATTCGCTGGATGATCAGCTGATCGGTATCATTCGGTACCTATACACAGGGTCGTCACGTCAGGGTGGCGAGAGGCCTAGCCTCTGCACGTGTCTGTCCTGCGGGTACAGGAGGCCTATGATCATTCGCTATGTACCGGTAGGCCCTACGCCTACAGAAGCACCTACTCGTATCCAGATGTTCATTAGAGCACGTTGCCGTGGCTGCAGCCGCAAGAACCAGCAAAAGCACGCAACAATCGTCAGCGCCTTACAGAGCTAACTAGCCACAAACATCAATGAACGCGTATTATTATAGCCAATCGTATATATAATACAAGATAATGTTCATACGAACACGGAGTCTGTCCAATGCATTTAGATAGTCTACAGTATATGTCCGTATAAATATAATCAGTGATTGTTTAGACCGGTAGAAAAATCAAACAGTTTAATTTCAAATGTCGGTCGGGGAAAAATGAAATTGGCAGCATTCGATGGCCCATGC